>ERZ779669.39-NODE-39-length-78062-cov-9.349738_pt1 | contig 78062 bp, 50 predicted proteins | sample MGYA00511372_ERZ779669 | MGnify/ENA primary metagenome ERZ779669 (study PRJEB29588, sample SAMEA1967891) | human gut metagenome | biome: human gut; feature: human-associated habitat; material: faeces | place: Denmark | collected 2008/2010 ... | reverse complement strand
TGTTAAGCCTGTAGCTAGCGTTCATCCTGAGCCAGGATCAAACTCTTCATTGTAAAATATTTTCTTACCCTTGCGGGTATTGTTGATTCTGTTCCAGGAAACCGATTTCTCTATCCTTTTCAGGTTATTGACGGTTCTTGTTTCATCTCACATATACATTATATATAAGACTACTTCTTGTACTACATCTTCGTTTGTTTATCTAAAGTCTTTCAAAGAACTATCTTTTCTTGAGCTCCCGTTTCAGCGGGAAAGCGTTTGCAAAGGTAAGGCGTTTTTTCTTTCCCTCCAAATTTTTTCGAAGTTTTTTTTCGAAAAAGTTTTTCAGGAGGACCTCCCGGGGCTTATCCGTTTCTCGCTCCCTTGCGTCCTTGCAAGGTAAGATACTCGGGTGCAGCGCCTTTAAAAGTCTGCCTCTCTTCACCAGTCTGTCATCTTCAGCGGCTCTCCCTCTCGAAAGCGGTTGCAAAGGTACGCACTTTTTCCGTTCACGCAACCTTTATCACACTCTTTTTTTCAAAAATTTTTGAAGATTTTTATAAGTTGCTGGAAAATAGCGCGTTGCGGATGGACATTTTTTGACGCTTCCGGAAACGGGTGGGAACAGCCCTACATTATGTATTTCGCGCGGGCGTGTGTACGCGCACATATACACGCATACGTAAAAGGGAAAAGAGACATATACACGTAAAAGAAAACAGGAAGGAACTTACGGATGCAACATGAAGGAAACAGATGAAAAATCGACTTCCAACGAAAAAAACCGGTGGAGACACAGAAAAATCTATCCATATCCGAACAGTACTTTTTAAAAGAGCGGAAAGAAAAAACTGAAAAAACCGTTCCTCGACTCCGTGCGGTCCCGGACCTTTCCGGATTTTTTTCCAAGGCCGACGACTTTTTCATGCCCTCCGGAAGTAAAGACAGACCTCCGTTTCTTCTTTCCTTGACGGGTAATCCTGACGGAAATTTTTATTCCGCCAAGAAAAAAATCAAAAAGGATTTACGATAAAACAGAAAACAAGGACAGCAAGGCCTGTACAAGAACCGTAATTTTTCCATGCAGCACAACCTGAATCACCCTGACAATTTAAAACCGCAGGCACATTTTTTTCCAAGACTCCCGACATTTTCTATGTTTTCCTCTTTGGAAACGTAGGTTTCCGCCGGGAAAAACGTACGTTTCACGGCAGGGAAACATACGTCTCCCCTGACGGAAACATAGAAAACATAAAGGCAACGGAGAATTATCTCACCGGCATTTCTTCAATACGGAACGCTTAAAGGAGGAAAAACGGAGCGTTTGAAAAACAAATGGGGTGCTTACAAGGAAAAATAAGTAGGTGCTTACAGGAAAGACTGAAGAAACAGCTTGAAGGAAAACTTACAGAAAAACGAACAAATAAAAAAAACGACTCAGCAATCAGAAAAGAGGAAACCTCACGTACGGACATAAAAAAAGGAGTTCCGCTGAACTCCAACCTTTGTTAACCTTAAATCTAATACTATGAAAAACACAGTGCAAAAGTAAACATTCCGGTTGAAACCACAAAAGAATCAGCTGAAAAATCATGTTTTACAACACATATTAACCAAGATTCCCCTTACATTCAATCCCATTAACAGAAAAAGGCTTTCCCAAGCCAAAGCCCGGAAAGCCTTTCAGTCACGAATTATTTGCAAAATCAAAACTCACATTCACCCTCTTCTTCTGAAGAAGGAATCGTCACCAATACTTTATCGATTCGAGCTCCATCCATGTCTACGACCTCGAAAACAAAATTATTCCATTCTAGTGTTTCACCACTTTGAGGGATATGCTGTAAATATTGCAGAATCAATCCCCCCACCGTATGGTAATCCACATCCTCCAACAAATCCTGCCGATTAAAATAACACAAGAAGTCATACAACGGACACTGCCCATCGACCAGCCATCCCTCCTTGTTAATTCGCTTGATGATATCCGGTTCCTTTCCTGCATCATCCATTGATCCGACCAGACCTTCCAGAATATCACGCAATGTAATGATTCCCACACAGGCCCCGAACTCATCACAGACCAGTGCGCGACTTATCTTCTGCGTTTTCATCTGCTCCAGTGCCTTATATACGTTCATATTCTCATGGAAAAACGTAGCTTCATGCGTCAAGGCAGGAAGATTGAAATCCGCCTCAGGAAGATGCAAAACCAAATCCTTCAGATTCACTACCCCTTTCACCTTATCCAAATCTCCATCTTCCGTCACAGGGTAAAACTCATACAACTCCTTTACCAGCACCTCCTTCACTTCGGCTGCCGTCATATTACTTTCCAGTGAAACGATATCACTTTTGTGCGTCATAATGGAACCTACCTTCAAATCACCCAGCAGAAATACACGCTGCACGATGTCCTGTTCCACAGGCTGCACCTCTCCATCATCAGCCCCTTCCTTGATAATCGACTTGATTTCCTCTTCTGTCACCTTATTATCGGCTTCCTTAATATTCAGCAAATTGAAAATCAGTTCGGTACTCTTTGAAAGCAGCCAGACAAACGGCAAGGCAATCTTAGCCAGCACATTCATAGGGCGAGCCACCAGCTTGGCCATCCTTTCGGCCATGCTCATACCAATACGCTTCGGCACCAGCTCTCCAAAAATGATAGTCAGATAAGTAACGATAACGACTATAATCCCCTGCGCCAGTCCGGAAGCGTAAGTAGCAGACACTCCCCATGAAACCAGCATATTGGTCAAATCGACCGCAATTTTATTCCCTGAATAAATACCGGTCAAAATACCTATCAAAGTAATTCCGATTTGGACGGTAGAAAGAAAACGATCTGGATCCCCTGCCAGTTTTAATGCTACGCGAGCAGATTTATTACCTTTTTTTACGTCGGTCGACAACCGGGATTTTCGGGCTGATATTAATGCCACCTCGGACATGGCGAAGATACCGTTCAGTACTATCAACCCGATAATAATGATTATTTCATCCATATATAAAAACGAGTGTGTTTCAAAGGAGCAAATTTAAAGGAATGTTCATATTCAAAAAAGTGAGCCGTCTATAATTAAATTGTTTTAACAAACAGACAGCCCACTTTTTTCACATTTTCCTTTCTCCCTCAAACACACGGAATTAAAAGCCTACGCAAGAATCTCTTCAATGCTCCGAAGCTCTTCTTCTCCAAACGAAAGATTGCCCAGCGCCTTCAAGCTATCGCCCAATTGTTCCACGGAACTGGCTCCGACCAATACGGAAGTAACCGACTCATCTTTCAGCAGCCATGCCAATGCCATCTCGGCCAACGACTGCCCGCGCAAACGTGCGTGTTCGTTCAATGCCTGAATCTTTCTCAAGACTTCCGGCGTAAGCGCTTCTTTTTTCAGGAAACCACCCCGGGCAATACGGGAATCCTCCGGAATACCGTTCAAGTAACGATTCGTCAGCAAACCCTGGGCCAAAGGAGAAAAGGCCACAAACCCTGCCCCATTTTCTTTTACCGCCTGTAAGATTCCTTGAGATTCCGGCTCACGTACCAGCATGCTGTAACGTCCCTGATACAACAGGCATGGCACATCCCGTTCCTTCAGGTAACGACTGGCAAACAAATAGGCTTCCAAGGGATATTTTGACAGGCCCACATACAAAGCCTTCCCTTGGTGCACAATATCCACCAACGTCTGAAGTGTCTCTTCCAACGGTGTTTCCGGATCATAACGATGCGAATAAAACACATCCACATATTCCAGATTCATCCGCTTCAAGCTCTGGTCCAGACTGGCCATCAAATGTTTGCGGGAACCCCAGTTGCCATACGGGCCCGGCCACATGTCGTGTCCCGCCTTTGTAGAGATGAACAATTCATCCCGGTAAGGAGCCAATGACGATTTCATTATCTGCCCGAAAGTCTCCTCTGCCGAACCATACGACGGTCCGTAATTATTTGCCAGATCAAAATGCGTAATTCCATGATCGAAGGCATAATGCAATTTTTTCCGGCTGAGCGAGAGTGTATCCACATCTCCGAAATTATGCCATAACCCTAATGAAATGGCCGGCAACATCACCCCACTCCGCCCGGCACGCCGATATTGCATGCCACTTTCGTAGCGGTTCTCTGCCGCAGAATAAACAGGTGCTATCATAAAAATACAAATTTGAAAATTCAACGATCTTATTACCAATCACAAAAGTAAGATTTTATTTGTATTCTTTCATCTTCAGCTTTTCGCTTTTTCACTTCCTCAAAGATCTCTAAAACCAAGAAAATAGCCCACTATCTATTCCAACTTACCCGACTGACGCAAAATATGCATAAATTCTTCTCCAGTAATGGTTTCCTTTTCAAGCAAGAAAGAAGCCGCCTTATGCATCACATCCAGATTTTCCCGAATGATGCGGCGTGATTTCTCATGCGCTTTCCGAATCATTTCAAGCACTTCCTGATCAATGCTAGCTGCAGTTTCAGCAGAACAAGTGAGCGAAGTATCTCCACCCAGATAGACATTATGCACGGTCTCCAGTCCCATCATATCATATTTATCACTCATGCCATAACGAGTGACCATCGCACGGGCCAGTTTGGTAGCCTGTTCAATGTCATTTGAAGCCCCGGTAGTTACGACATGACAAATTTCTTCCTCTGCCGTCCGTCCACCTGTCAAGGTTGCAATCCGGTTGAACAATTCTTCCCTGTTCATCAAGACCTGTTCTCCACTCTCCACCTGCATGGTATATCCGAGTGCTCCCGAAGTGCGAGGAATAATCGTAATCTTATGTACCGGTGCCGAGTGGCTCTGCATAGCAGCCACTAACGCGTGTCCTATCTCATGGTAAGCTATGATTTTCTTCTCTTCCGCAGAAACGACCTTACCTTTTTTCTGTGCACCTGCTATCACGGTTTCCACACTTTCTTCCAAATCCGCAGTAGTCACTTCACTCCTTCCCATACGGACCGCCCTCAATGCCGCTTCATTGACAATATTGGCCAATTCTGCACCCGATGTACCCGCCGTAGCACGAGCCACGATATCTATATCCACCTCCTCATGCTTTACCTTCTTCAGATGCACGTTCAGAATCGCCTTCCGTCCCTCCAAGTCGGGCAATTCCATCTGGATACGTCTGTCAAAACGCCCTGGGCGAAGCAAGGCCTTATCCAAATCTTCCGGACGATTAGTGGCTGCCAATATCACAACTCCTTTCCGCCCGTCAAATCCATCCATCTCTGTCAACAACTGGTTCAACGTCTGCTCGCGCTCATCGTTTCCTCCCAGTCCACTGTCCCGTCGCTTGCCAATGGCATCTATCTCATCAATAAAGATAATACAAGGAGCTTTCTCGTTTGCCTGTCTGAAAAGATCGCGTACTTTTGCAGCTCCCATTCCCACAAACATTTGCACAAACTCAGAACCCGAGATGGCAAAGAAAGGCACCTTCGCTTCTCCGGCTACCGCACGTGCTATCAACGTTTTTCCCGTTCCCGGAGGCCCTACCAACAAGGCTCCCTTAGGCAACGAAGCACCTATATCCGTATATTTCTGCGGCTTATGCAAAAATTCCACAATCTCTTTCAGCATTTCTTTGGCTTCGTTCTGTCCGGCCACATCGGCAAATGTCGTTTTAATTTCTGAGTCCGCATAAATCTTGGCCCCTCCATTTCCGAATGACATAAAATTACCTCCAGCTCCCATACGGGCCTGGATACTTCGACTGGCTCGCTTCCCAATTACATAAAACAACAGCCCCGGCAGTACCCACATCAAGATAAAATTCAAGAATGGAGAATTCTCTTCAGGAACAATCTCTGTAAAAGCTACTTTACCATCCTCATTCGGGCTTTTTGCTTTCAGCAGCCTGTCCACCAACTGAGGGTCATTTATCTCTCCGGTCTGATAAGTCGTGACGTCTCCTTTATCGGCTACCGTAAAATAAATTTGTCCAGATTTAATCATCACCTCCTTTATCAACCCTTCTTCCATCTTTTCTATGAAAGTTCCATAATCTGTGGATTTGATTTTCTGTCCCGTCAAGTTCGGAAAAATCAACCAGTTCAAAAATAAGACAATCAATATGACCCATAAAAAGGTCACAAACGGATTTCCCTTCTGAGGGCGTGAATTCACAGTTTCTTGTTTCATGACGTTTCGTTCTTAATTTAAAAGCGAATATCGCCAATTATACCTAAAAAGAGATGGTTGATATGGCGAGAAGAGTGTGCTAAATTGCGCAAAATCAACGTCATGGTCTCAAGTCAGAATTATCCAGTAATTTAAATCTACTTATTCTGCAACCACATAATCTAAAAATGAGATATTTCTATTAATACATACAAAAAAACTTCTCTCACACAAAAGAAATGTTTCTGTGCGAGAGAAGTTCTTATTTATAATTCTTAAAAGAAAGATTAATTACCAGCCCGGATTCTGAGGCAACAAATTCGGATTACGCTGCAATTCACCTGTAGGAATTGGATACAGATACATCTTGTCCTCCCATGTACGGCTCTTACCTGCTGTATAAGAAAGGTCTGCATTTGTATAATTAGGATAAACAATCACATAGCCGGCATTAGAACGAAGCCCGTTTGCAGCCATACTAGATTCTGTTGATACTTTCTTACCCACATAGGTCATTACATTATTCACAATCTGACCAGCTTTCCAACGGCAGATATCATCAAAACGGAAACCTTCACCCGCTAACTCAATACGGCGTTCACGGCGGATTTCCTGTAACAATGGGCTAAGAGTATATCCATAATCAGGCCAATTCGGATCAGTAAATCCTACAGATAAAGTCAAATGCGGCATTCCTACGCGATCGCGTAACTTATTAATCGTTTTATCCAAATCTGGCTGAGAAATTGTACCCAACTCAGCCTTAGCCTCCGCATTAATGAGCAAGGTTTCCGCATAACGATAAGCAATACCATCTGCATCTTCCACATTATAACCTTCATGGGCTGTAGCCGGATCATATCCCTTAATAGACTGATAACCTGTAGGACAGAACTGTGTAATATAAGCATCATCACTACCCACCGCACTATAATTATCGTTTCCTGTAAAGAATTCGTCATTTCGAATCAACTGAGCGGCACGTGGGTCTCTGTTTGCCAGTTCTTGAACCAATGTCTCGTCATCCTTAGGATAAGAAGTCAAAGCTTTCGGCAATCCATCTGTATAAAGGAAGCAATCTACGAAATCCTTTGAGAAACCTGCACTAGCTTCCATAGCACCATGCCCCATATTATGTGTACGAATCGGATAAGAATAATCGATGTAAAGAATTGCTTCACTCAAATTACTTTTATCCTCCATAATGAACATATTGTAATAATCGTGCTTCGTATCTCCCGTATTATAAATAGAATAATGTCCGTCTTCAATCAGCTTATCAGTTTCACTTGCAGCTGCCTTCAACAAATCCTCATAAGCATATCCCAAATCAGAATGATATTTATAATATGTTCCTTCGTGCAAACATACACGTGCCTTTACATGGCGTGCAATGTCCTTATTTAAACGGTTAGACTCTTCCGAACCTTTTTCCGGTAACCAAGTAATAGCAAAATCCAAATCTGCAATAATCTTTTCTGCTACCTGGTTTCTAGGCATCTTTGAGCCATACAATTCTTCACTATCCGTTTTCAGGTCTTCCTCCAACCAAGGGACATCACCAAATGTCTTAATTTTGCTGAAGTATTCCAACGCCCGGAAGAAACGCATTTCTGCAACATAAAGGTTGATTTCTTCTTCTGAGCCCGTCACCGTATTATAATGCGTCATAAAATAGTTTATATTACGAATGTTGGACCAATTGCCTTTAGACCATAAACCATCTTCCGTCGGAACTACATACTCTCCCCACAAAAATTGATTGATACTGCTAGGCACCTGATCATCTGCATTAGTATCACCATAATTTGTCACTCCACCCGGCAATATGCCATAGAACGCGTTCGCATAAGAACGTAAATCTCCCGTTGAGGTCCAAAAAGTTTCATCGTTCAAACTTTGGGATGATCTCTCCAGAAAAGCATCATTACAACTTGTATGAAGCATCATTCCCACCACGGAATATAATATATATTTTAGTTTCATATCAGTAATAAATTAATAAATTATCAGAATGTAAGATTAACACCTATAGAGAAAGCTTTTTGTTGTGGATAGTCATACGGATTATCCAATTCTGGATCAAAACCTTCCGGCGTATGCTTAAACGTCAAAAGATTTTCACCTGTGAAATATACACGAGCTTTCTGGATTCCCCACTTCTGAGTCAAAGCTTCAGGTAATGTATAACCCAAAGACAATGATTTCAATCGTAAATAAGCCGCATTCAGCAAATAACGTGTCTGGTTCTGTCCAAGAGCAGATCCACCATTAAAACGAGCTACCGGGAAATAAGCATCCGTATTGTTTTCACTCCAATAATCATTTGCATAAGCAGTCGGAACCTGCCACTGGCTACCATATTGCCATCTATAAGTGTTCGGCAATACCATGTCGCGTTTTCCTACACCTTGGAAGAAAATACCGAGATCAAAGCCTTTCCAGTCAGCTGTAATATTAAAGCCATAACGATAACGAGCACGATTATTACCAATAATCTTCTTGTCACCCGGGTTATCTACTGTATTTTCTCCGTTATTTACTACACCATCTCCATTAATATCAATGAACTTTATATCACCTGGAATTTTATGAATACCTCCGTCCAACTGTGATTGGTCGGGTGCTGAAGCTATCTCATCTTCAGACTGGAACAGGGTTGATTCATATCCCCAGATTTCACCAATAGTCATACCTTCATAATAACTTGCCGACAAAGATTTTGTAGGATTATCATACTTGGTAATCTTTGCGTATGTATCAGAAAGGTTAAAACCAACAGAATAATGTAATCCATTTTCCAATTGATCATTCCAAGACAATGCCAATTCCCAACCTTTCGTCACCATGTCAGATGCATTTTCCTGAGGCTCACTCATACCAAGGATATTAGGCAGCAATTTACAAGCGCCTAACATACCCGTTGTTTTACGCTGATAGTAGTCAAATGAACCAGTCAAGCGATTTTGCAGAACAGCAAAATCGAGACCCACATTCCACTGTGTTACTTTTTCCCATGTAACAGTACTACTAACCAAAGAACCTGGCAAAACATAAGTCACACGTTGTCCTCCCATCAAATAGCCGGTTGTACCTGTTCCATAATTGGACAAATAAGCATACCATCCATTATCCAATGCCTGATTAGCTTGGCTACCATAAGATGCTCGCAACTTCAAATCATCGAAGAAACCGTTAGTAGGATTCTTAAACCATGATTCCTCACCCAATCTCCATCCAACAGAGAATGAAGGACTGAATACAGCACGGTCATTTTTGGGGAACTTAGAAGAAAGGTCGTAACGTCCATTCAACTCCAACAAGTAACGGTCTGCAAACGTATAATTAATACGAGCAAAACCACTTCGAGTTGCCCAACTATCATCTGAATTACCTACATATTTTTCTCCCGTAGCTGCATTCATAGAAGGCAAATCATTAGAAATCAATTCATCACGTTCAGCATAGAACGCACGCGTATGTTTGGTTTCCTGATTATAACCTAACATCACCTTGAAATAATGCTTTCCGAATGTCCGTTCATAATTACCCACCAAATTAAATGAATTATATGTATCATTCTGCTGATGTTCATACGCATAGTTCGGATTCGTGTACTGGAAAACCTGCAAGAACTGGCCATCTGCTCCATACTCATTGAATGACTTCACATGATTCTTGATATGTTCTGCATAATAATTAAAAGTATAATCCATCTTTATGCTCAATCCAGCCAATGGTTTCAATTCCAAAGCCAGTGTATTCCAAAAGTCATTCTTAGTAGTTGCACGGGTACCACCATCTTCCAAGACTGCAGCAAAGTTGGTATAGTTACCTTGTCCTGCCCAGTTACCATCCGGATGTTTTACAGGCATCAAAGGCTGAGTATCATTACCAATCCATGCACTACCATGTACATTATCCTGTGCAATACCATTCAACTCTGTACGAATAAATGAGGTCTTCATTGATACATTCATCCAACTTGTAATGTCATAACTTACATTATTTACGACATTAAACTTACGGTATTTTTCATCACCATAACGTAAGATTGATCCCTGATTGGTATAGCCTACAGAAGTATAATACGTGGTTTTTTCACTACCTCCACTGATATTTACATTATATTTCTGTAAAGGATAGCTCTTCTTATAAATCTCATCCATCCAGTCTGTATTGCCACAATAAGCATATTTCCCCTGCTGACAATTACTATATTGCCAGCTACTAGGATCCGTGGCAATAAATACCGGAGAATTATTAACAGGATCCTCATAATACGCTTTGATGTGTTCCATCTCTTCTTGGCTGAAAAGATCACGACCATTGGTATTATTGTTGGCTGCATTCATCCATGTAGCATACTGCATGGAATCCATGTAGCTAGGACGAGTAGTAGGACTATTAAAAGATACTGAAGCATCCAAAGAAACACGAGTCGCCTGATTCTTCTTACCTCCCTTAGTAGTAATCAATACCACACCATACGCAGCACGCGCACCATAAATAGAAGCAGAAGCAGCATCTTTCAAAACAGATACACTTGCTACATCTTGTGGGTTGATCAAGTTAGGATCCATTTCAACTCCATCCACCAAAACCAACGGTGAACCTCCATTAATAGATGTTTCACCACGGACATTGAAAGTTGAACCAGATCCAGGCTGTGCACTTGTGGTGATATTCAAGTTAGGAATCGTACCTTGAAGACCTTGTCCCAAATTTACAATAGGACGTTCCGCCAAAACTTTCTCATCAACCGCGGAAACCGCACCTGTCAAGTTGGCCTTTTTTACAGTAGCATAACCAACCACAACAACCTCGTCCAAGACTTCAGTGTCTTCCTTCAACATAACTTTCAAAGGTTTTCCATCCCATACAATTTCTTGTGTTTTATATCCCACATAAGAAATCATAATAACGTCACCTTTTTTCACATTAGGAATATTAAATTCCCCCTCTAGTCCAGTAATTGTTCCATTAGTCGTTCCTTTCACAACGACAGAGGCTCCAATGATCGTTTCTCCATTCCGATCCACTACAGTACCCGTACAAGAAGTCTGTTGTACAACTTGCAAGTTCATTGCATCCACCTCAGGCATAGCCATAATCCCCAGTGGGAGACCTGAAAAAAGCAAAAATGCACTTAGTGATTTTAAATGCTCCTTAGCCATAGATTTAAGTTTAATAGATTAATATTTGTATATAAATTATGTCTTATTTCTAATTCTCTAACCTTTACATGTGTCCCCCTTAATTAAAAAAGAATAAGCTTTTCACAGCATTAGAGCTTTATTAATTGGATTTCACCTCTGCAAATATATAAATATTTTATTATAAAATGACATATACCCCCATATTATTTCATAATATAATTTATATCTACTTCCCTTTTTATGAAACAATCAAGAGAAAAGAAATAATCCAAAATCTCATATTATCCCTATAACAAGACATATACAAAGAATACATACTGAATAAGTCTTAAAAATATCAACATTTTGAATCAACAAATAACAGAATCTTTAACATATAAAGAATAAGAAGAAAAACATAGACTTTACTTTATAAATCTCCATTCCTCAGCCAAATTTACTTAATAAAGCATTTTCAAAATGTATACTTTACAAAGTAAATCTCTCATAATTTTTTTTATCTTTGCCGTGTCTAGAAAATATTTTCTGCCATGAAAAAGAATCTACTGTTCTTTATTATAAGTTTATTTTTAGCTTCTACCTTCCATGCCCAGCAAACCAACCTGCAACGGGCCGCAAACATTCTGAAATGGATGAAAGATGCCCAAAGCGACAGTATCTATGCCTGTTTTGATGCAAAGATGCAACAGGCTGTACCTTTGTCACAGTTAAAAGACATGTGGGCACAGGTGGAGCAACAACTCGGCCCGTTAGAAAAAGAGAAAGAATGGACACAAGATGTCATCAACGGTACGGTAGTTTACTATACTGACCTGAAATTCCAACGTGCTCCGTTGCGCTTTCTAGTGGCTTTCAATGCCGAGAAAAAAGTGAGCGGACTCCGCTTGCTGCCAGTTCCTCCAGAAGAAAAACCGTTGGTCTCCCCGTTCGACAGCGTGCATCTGGAAGAATCACCTATTGAAGTGACTACCGGAAATTACAAACTACCCGGCACCCTTACCCGTCCGAAAGGAAAGACCCACCTCCCGATTATCATATTGGTACATGGTTCCGGCCCACAAGACAGAGACGGAAGCATCGGTCCCAACAAAATTTACCGGGATATTGCCTGGAGACTGGCCGCTCAAGGCATAGCCGTACTTCGCTATGACAAACGCACTTATGTATATGGGAAAGCCTCCGTTCCGGAAGGCAAAGAAATCACTCCCGATGAAGAAGTTATAGAAGATGCCGTTTCGGCTTGTCAGCTGGCGGCCTCTATGCCGTTTATAGACAAACAGAAAGTATTCCTGGCCGGACACAGCCTAGGAGGATTGCTGGCCCCGCTTATCGCTACCCGTTGTCCGTCGGTTACCGGACTTATTCTGTTGGCCGCTCCTTCCCGGCCACAGGATGATATCATCAAAGAGCAACTGCGTTACCTGGCTTCCCTGAACGGAAATGCGGACGAAACGCTTCTCACCCAGCAATACCAGCAAGTGAAAGCTGCTGCCCCCCAAATATACTGGAACTATCTGGACAAATATGCCCCTGTCATGACTGCCTGTTCCTTGTCTGTTCCCATGCTCTTCCTGCAGGGAGAACGTGATTATCAGGTGACGATGCAGGATTTTGCCATGTGGAAACTGGGGATGTTCGGCAAAACGAATGTAACGTTCCTCTCCTATCCGACATTAAACCACTGTTTCATGGAAGGTACAGGAAAATCGACGCCGATGGAATACAATCACCCCGCACGAGTTTCTGAAAAAGTAATGGAAGATATAGCAAAATGGGTCACCCAAGAATGAATGACCCATTTTGCTATCTGTAAAACCAGATGATTTATTTTCCAGTTTTGATTTTATCCCATGATGGAGGAGTGACTCCCATCAAATTACGGACAAAGAAATCATATCGTTTGTGTTCACCGAAATCTTCTCCCATGGTGTGGTGAGCACCCGGAATCACTACCAGTTCAAAGTCCTTATTGGCTTTTTCCAGGGCATTGACTACCTGCATCGTAGAAGACGGGTCCACATTGTCATCCAGTTCGCCGACCACCAACATCAGCGGACGAGTCAACCGATAAGCATTGTCCACATTGGAACAAGCGCTGTAAGACTCATCTACCGGATAACCCATCCAGAGTTCATTCCACCAGATTTTATCCATACGGTTGTCGTGACAGCCACAAGCGGAATAAGCCGCCTTGTAGAATTCCGGATGGAACAACACGGCACCTGTAGATTCCTGTCCACCGGCTGAGCAACCGAAAATGCCGACACGGTCGATATCCATATAAGGATATTTCTGTGCGGCAGCCTTAATCCAGGCAATATGGTCGGGCAGTCCAGCATCTTTCAAGTTCTTGTAGCACACTTCCTCAAATTCTTTGGAACGGAAAGAAGTGGTCATACCATCTACCTGTACCACAATAAATCCAAGTTCAGCCAAAGAAGTCATCCACCAGTTATAAGAAGAGAATGTTTTCGGCACATACTGGTCGCCCGGACCGGAATAAATATATTCAATCACCGGATATTTCTTTGACGGATCGAAATTAGACGGGCGATAAATGATACCCCACATGTCGGTCTTTCCGTCACGACCTTTGGCAGTGAACACTTCGGGCGCCTTCCATCCGTTAGCCAGCAGTGCAGAAATATCCGCCTTTTCAAGTTGCATACGGATTTTTCCATTCTTCGCCTCACGCAACACAGCTATCGGCGCCTGGTCTACCTTACTGTACACATCCACCAGATACTTATAATCGGGCGAATACCAGCACTGGTGCATACCCTCTTCGGGAGTCAGTTCCACCAGATTGCTGCCATCGAAATTGATTCTGTAATAATGAATCAGATAAGGGTCTTCCTTTTTATTCATGCCATTGGCAGAGAAATAAATTACCCCGTTGGCCTCATCCACATACTGAACGCCGCGCACGTACCATTCACCTTTGGTAATCTGGTTCAACGGTTTCCCGGTAGCACGGTCATACATATACAAGTGATTGTAATTATCCCGTTCGCTCGACCAGATAATCCGTTTGCCGTCGCTCAGGTAATTCCGGTAAATACGCGGATAATTTACGTATTTCTCCTCTTTCTCTTCAATCAACGGACGAACCTTGCCATCGACTGCCGACATTTCCAATACCCGATATACCTTGTGACCACGTTCGTTGTATTCAAAGGTGATGCCTTTGCTGTCTGCATTCCACATCGGAGCCGACAAATCATATTGGTGACTGAACAACTCTGTGGAAGGAATCAATCGACGACCGGATTCCACTTCAAAAATGCAGGGTACCTTGAAGCGCAGTTCATCACCCGGCTTGGCATATTCCTGCTTGTGCAGCTTAGGCTGTGACTGGTCGGCAGGAGAAGATTCCACATAATATACATAGCGTTTCTCTACCGGACGGATCCGACAAGACACCACCGACCTGGAGTCGGGCGACCACTGGATATAAGAAGAATAGTAGTTGCTCAACGTACCGTCCTGGCTCAGCTGTTTTTCCTTTCCGGTAGCCACTTCACGCGCATACACGTTGTCATTCTTGATAAAAGCCACCCATTTTCCATCAGGAGATGTTACCGGACGTCCGTCTTTTTCATCGTCTACTTCCATCCAATGGCGTTCTTTTCCACGGGGAGGCACCGTTCCTTCATCCAGCAAGCGATTATGCTTGATGCTGTAAGCCCAAAACTTTCCGTCCAGTTGAAAACGCAACGTATCAAGCGATTCATTCAGCCAGCAATTCTGAAGCGGAAGATGATACGCATCCATTTTACGACCGGACTTTTCAGATAGAGCACTGGCCATCTTCTGCTGATCGAACAAAGCTGTTCTTTTGGCAGATGCTGCATCCACTTTGACATACTCCTTCCCTTTCTCAGTCTGACGTACATACCAGAAAGAGGAAGTATGTTCCACCCATTGTGGTACCACTCCTGCATAAAGCACCTGATTCATGCTGTATTTCTCTCTCAACGCATAAGCCCGGTTGTAATCATCTACCGTGCCCTGCGCCCACATTGGCAGGCAAGACGCACCTCCCAGCATAACGGACAAAAGTCCAGATTTCCAAAAATTGTTTCCCATTGTGTTTTATTTTTAAAATTCGGGACTTCAAATATTCTTCCGTCATACCAAAGAATATCCAAAGCCCCGAATCTAGTTGCATTATTATCTATTTATCATGGTTATTTTACTTCCCATTCATACAATCCAGAAGAATTTTTATCCGGCTGAACGACTTCCAGTTTTACAGCCTTGGTTTTTACCGGTTCAAATTCTACCGTGTTCGGATTGCCTTTCTTCACACCATATTCCGAGATGTTCTGTACCAGAGTCCAGTTGCCGGAAGCATCCTTATAATAAATCTTCCAAGACTTCGGCACACGGCAACCACCCCAGGGTGCATCGTCATACCAGTAAACCGTAGAGCTGGATACTTCCATTTCTTCCGGGAATTCGTAGGAAATCCATTCCGTAGTACCTTCTTTCGGCCACCAGTGATAGTAAGGAATGGTACGGTCGTTTTCATCTTTCGGTACCAGCCCGTCGGTAATGGCAGACAAAGAAGTCACTTTATGGGATGCATCTATCTTACTCTTGGAAGCCAAAGTAGGAATCGCCACCGGACGAGTGGCACTTACTTCATTCGGTAACCATACTGCCATGTTACCGGCCCCACGATGTGCCCATGCATAATACGGAATCATTGTCAGTGTATGATCTTTAGCCACTAGACGACCCGACTCATCGTATTCCAAGGTCTGGGCCTGTGTCTTGATTTCATTGATGCCATACAGCAAATCCGGTTTTTCTACCACCTCGAACTTCGGCGTGCGGTTCATCAAGACACTCAACACATCGAAATCATTGTCCGGCCATTCCGCACAATAGACAATCGGGCCACGCTCTACAGAAACCCGGCCACGGTCGGCTTCCACTTTACCGTTGGCTCTTACCGTACGCACATTCATGTCGAAATGGATTTCCACCTTATCTCCCTTCTTCCATTTCCGATTGATGGTGAGATAACCTTTCTGCAAATCCGATTTCACCTCTTGTCCGTTCACTTTCACACTGTATTTCGGACGACTTCCATCGGTATAAGTGTACAAATCACTCGGAACCACCTGATTGCGTACCCATCCCGGAATACGAATCTTCAGGGCAAACTGTCCGGCTGAATTCCGGTCGACGGCCAACGTGATGTCTCCGTTCCAAGGATAGGAAGTGGTCTGTGACAAAGTCACCTTCTTGCCGTTTACTTTCAACGTGGCATTGTTCGCAATGAACAAATTGACATACACATCCTTGTCCTTCACCGCATACACATAACCCGGTACAGACGGAATGAAACGGCAGATGTTAGACGGACAGCAGGCACAACCGAACCACGGCTGACGTTGGTGCTGCCCCATCGACTCCAACGGGTTTGGATAGAAGAAAGCGCCTCCATCCAGTGACACGCCTGAAATCAGTCCGTTGTACAACGTACGTTCCAGCACATCATAATACTTGGAATCCCCATGCAAGAGGAACAGACGGTAGTTCATATATACATTTCCGATAGCCGCACAAGTCTCACAGTAAGCCGACATGTTGGGAAGTTCATAATTCTTTCCGAAAGCCTCTCCATTGTTAGTGGCACCAATACCACCGGTAATATACAATTTCTTGGAAACGATATTCTCCCAAATACGGTCGATGGCATGCACATACGCTGTATCTCCCGTCAAGGCAGCCACATCGGCCATACCTGAATACATGTAAGCCGCACGTACGGCATGACCTACTGCCTCATCCTGTTCAATCACCGGCTTGTGAGCCTGACTGTATTCGTCACGGCGGGAAGTGTAGCCACGCTTGTCCAGGAAGAATTTTGCTTCATCCAGGTATTTCTGGTCACCTGTTACCAGATACAATTTGGCCAATGCCATTTCTGCAATCTGATGGCCCGGTACACGCACCAGCTGCCCCGGTTTGTCACCGATTTCCCGGCAGACACAGTCCGCATAACGAATCGCAATATCCAGAAAGTTACGCTGGCCCGTAGCCTGATAATGTGCAATGGCTCCTTCAATCATGTGTCCCAGGTTATAGAACTCATGGCTCAGTTCTTCCACCTTTTCCCAGCGTTTGCTGCCGGCCCATTCATGCGGATGTTTGGGATTCATGGTACGAGCCGTGTACAGATAACCGTCGGGCTCCTGTGCCGCAGCTACAATGACCAATACACTGTCAATATACTTTTTCAGTTTCTCATCCGGATACGTCTGAAGCAGATAACTTGCTCCTTCAATGGTCTTGTACACATCCGTATCATCAAACGAATACCCCGTCACCTTATTGTTCTCACTCGGATGAGCAGCCATTTCAAAGTTCTTGTAACGTCCGGTTTCTTCACATTTGCTGAAAGCCAGCGGAATCGTCACTTCACGGCTTGCTTTCAAACGTTGTCCCCAGAAAGAATCCGTCAGTTTTACCGAAGTAAACGGAACAGGATCAATCGGATAGCCATGTGTCTGAGGTTTCTTCTGTGCGTATGCCCCGCCTCCTATCAACGAAAAGAGCAGAGCTGAAATCACTAGTTTTTTCATGGTTTCATGAGTTGTTTAAAGGTTGTTATTGTCATTTTTTCAACGGAAGGGCCTCATCCCAAATTTTCAACGCATGCACATAACCGCTGAACGGCCAGTTGCCTTCCGCATTTTGACCCAAAGTTACAAATTGTATCAGTTTTATCAGTAATTGAATATCTTTCGAACTGATTAATTGGTCATTTATGTACACGTTTTCTATTCTTCCATCAAAAACCACATAAATGTGCTGCCATTTTCCTGCCAATGTTTGGGCATCCTTATAGCCCACATCTTCATACCAGCCATAATGATTCAGCATACCACAGCGCGGTTCTGTCCCGTTCACCAGCATGATTTTTTCCATTTCATCGTGTGAACTGGTAAAATCGGCCACACATTCATTTTCCGCCAGTTCCGGATTCAACACCCACGCCTCCAATGTGTAAGGTGCATTGTCACGAAGCGTAGCCGGCAACGTAAAGCTGGAACGGAAGAACTGCTCGCCTTCAAAGCAGAAAGCCTTCTTTCCTTGCACTTCCTCCACCACTACCGGCGCCTTCTGTGCCTCGAAATAACCTTCCACTACACCCTTATTCGGAATATAACCGACGGTATCCCCCACAGCAAAATCCTCTGCCGTCATAGACACCAACAACCCTTTCTTTACACAATCGGAAGGTTCCACACGCACCAGTCCCACTGTCGCATCGTATTCCTTCTCCGCTTCTTCCTGTTTCCAGTTATAATACCGGAAATTCGTCACGGCCAGTTCCTGACCTGAAGCCTGAATCACCACTTTCCCGCGTTGCACATAGTCTTCTGCAGACTTGAAAGTCCAACGGTTGTTTTCATACACCCAGACAGTAGCCGTATGTTCCTCCTTCGGATTAATAACCGGTGATTCGAATTCCAGCTGCGTACCCGGTGCCAAGACTATGGCTTCCTGTCCTCCTATACGCTTGCGGGAAACCTGTCCGGCCTTCAACCGGAAAACGCCGCCCAACATACCACCGTCGTTCTTCCATTCCGTACCATTCCAGTCCAAGCCTGAAAGCCCCATCCACAGTTGAGGAGAGGCCGTTTCATACGCCCCAAACACCTTGATGTTCCACAACGCACCGGCAAAACCGTTTTTCTGCGTACCCGTGGTTGTCAACCGTACATAACGTGCATCCGTATCTCCAAAATCCACCATCGGACTTCCAGCCAAGTAATTGTGACGCTTGTCCGCAAAAACCTTCCACCGCTTTCCATCCACCGAGGTTTCAATCACATACTGATAATACGATGTACCATATTCAAACTGCGTCCAAATGGAACGTATCTTCTCCACCTTCTGCAAATCAATTTCAATCCATTCCTGCCCCATGGTTTTCGGACGCCACAACGTTCCGTTATTGTCATCCACCGCATATTCAGGCAAGAAATTTGCATCATAATACGAAGAAGCCTTGACCGGTTTCCCGTATGCCAGATTCTTCGATTTCAAGATACTTTTGGCAAAAGCGCCGACTCCGCTGTGTGTCCCTTCCACCGGTACAACCGAACCATCGGCATTAAACTCCAGCTTATCAATGCAAAGCTGGCGATGGAATCCCCGGTTGGAATGAGGATTGTCGTGACGATGATAGACAATATAGTAATTGTTGCCTTCCTTCAGAATACTGTGATGTCCCGGACCATGCACCGTGCCGTCGGTTGATGTTTTCAGTACCGTGCCTCTGTACGTATAAGGGCCGAGCGGTCCCACCGTACTTGTAGCGTATTGTACATGATAGGTACTGTCATGACAAGAATCGGAAGAATACATGAAATAATAAATTCCGTTCCGCTTCATGACAAACGGAGCCTCAAAAAAGTCCTTCACCTCCGTATTGGGAATCAATTTCGTTTCCACAAAGCCTTTCATGTCGGGTGTCATTTTTCCCGCCCCGCAACCGAAGCCTTTGTAAATACCCCATGTTCCCCAGTACAGATACACGGAACCATCGTCATCCACAAACGACTGCCCGTCCAGTGTGATGGCATTCTTTACAAACCGATCAGGTACCAGCACTGCTTCACTCTCGCCGAGCACGTTCTTCCACGGGCCACGTGGCGTTTCGGCCATTCCTTCATACACATTACACGGCTGGCAGTAGAACATCCGATACGTTCCATCCGTATGCTTCATCACATCCGGCGCCCAAATCCAATGGCTGTCCGGCCAGTTCATCGGCATAATGGTCCAGTTCTCAAAATCCTTGCTGCACCACACCTGTGAAGGGCCAAAGCCGGCCCCACTTCCATCGGTCGTGGCATATACATAATACGTGTCACCAAATTTCTTTACAGTAGGATCTGCAAAATAACCGGGAATAAAAGGATTGCCTGCTCCCGGTGTATTCCACTCCACTTTCTGTGAATACATCGCACTAAAGGCCATTCCCAGAAACAGCCCCGTCAGAACTTGCTTTTTCATTCTTCTCTCCCGTTTTGATATCATGGATGAACTTCATTCAAAATCGGTATCTCTATCTCATAAAAATACTCCTTCAGCAGCTGATACATCTCCGGATCGTACGATTTCAATTTTGTACGACGGTTCATGGAATTATGCACCTTGTTGGGAGTCTCCGAATAACGGTTGCAGTTGAAGAACGATTGTACACACTCTGCAAAATACTCTTCCTTGTTTGAGATGGCATACGTATCTTTCCACAACCCCTTGGCAATGGCATGCTGCATACATTTCTCCAAACGGTCGTTAAAATCAGGTTCTACCCCCACAATACCGATGGTATGGAACAAATGCGCGAATTCATGAATCAGGATATTCTCGCCCACATAACGGTCGCCCGGCAAAGCCAGTACATTCTCCTCTCCACAGCTGGCCGAGAAATCATCCTCCGGTGCCCCGCCAAATCCCCGGGCCCGCTTGTTCCAGAAGGCGATATTCTCCGGTGAATTGCAGATATGCGCATATTCCGGCAAGTCGCACACCTCTTCATGCTCTCCGATAATCATCACATGACAACCTTTGCTTACCATTTCTTTCTTGATGTCCGGACGCTTAGCCGTCATCAGTGAAATAATCTCATATGCTTTTTCGAGAGCCTCATCCCGCACATGTTCCGAAGACACGATATACAAGCCGTCCACTGCTAGGTATTTCTTATAGAAAGAAGGTATTCCCTTTCCTTCCGGTACAGCCGAAGGTTTCACTTCTGCCACAAACGTACGCTCCAGTTTCAAAGCGAAACCACCTCCCGAAGCCAGATGAATGGGTAACTTCGTATTCGCATCCACAATGAAGGTCTGCTTTACATAATCTTCTGCCTGACGAGAAGCATTGATACCGTCTTTAAACAACGTACATCTATACTTCTCCCCTTTGCCCAAGAATGAGAAGTCCAAGGTAATATCCCGTTCGTCCCAGTTCGTCATGCCACCGATGTACCAGTTGATATCCTTCTTGCGGACCGTCACAATCGACTCACCCAACTTACCCGAGTAAATAAAAGTAGAATCTATTTCCATCGGAATCGAACTGATGAAATCCACACATTCCTGCTCTTTCAGGTAATTCGTCGGTGCGTCGCACAACATCGTGAACGAAGAATCATGTACGATGTAAGCTGCCAGCTGATGACAGCGCGTACCCATACTGGCCGGTGTGGAATACATCGGCTGGAAGTCACGTTTCGACAAGTTCCGCATCGCCCCCGGCGTATAGTCTACATATCCCGCCATCAAACGGATGTAAGGGAAGGTCACATCATAAAGCGGCATGTTCTTTTCCACCTCACTCCATTTCATCTCCTCCATGCCGAACACACTTTCATAATTCACCACGTTCGGATACGTGCGGTTCAATCCCGTCGGTTTGTAGATGCCGTGATAGTCCAGCATCAATTTATATTCTGCCGCCTTTGCCGCAATTCGATAAATCATCTCTACCGCCGTCTGGTCATCCCGATCCAAGAAATCCACCTTGAATCCCTTGATGCCCATCTCCGAATATTTCCGGCAAGCCTCATCCAACTGCGAATCCAACACGTTGAATACCGTCCAAAGCACCAGTTCCACTCCCTTGCTCTTTCCGTAGCGAACCAGCTCCGGCAGATCCAGTTCCGGAATCACCGTCAGCATGTCCCCGCTCTTCGGGTCGTACCATCCTTCATCCAGCACCACATATTCCAGTCCGTTACGGGAAGCAAAGTCGATATAATATTTATACGTATCCATGTTGATACCTGCCTTGAAAGGTACCCCTTTTAAATTCCAGTCATTCCACCAGTCCCAGGCCACCTTTCCCGGCTTCACCCACGAACAGTCACCGATACGGTTCGGCGAAGCCAAGGCATACACCAGATTATTCACCGGCATGTCCGTATCTTTTTCTGTAATAGCTAAAATACGCCACGGATACGTGCGGCTACCTTTTACATGTGCAATACAATCTTCCGTTTCCGTTACATACTCCTGCTTGCGCCACGGATAAAAGTCCGTTTTCTTCGGATATGGCGCAAACACCCCTTTCAAGGCCCGCTCTCCATCCGGTTGTACAAACATGCCCGGATAAGCCTCCAAATCCGACTCCAGCAACGTCACTTTTACCTGCTTGCAATCCACCGTCACCGGCAAGAAAGCCAGTTCCTGTGGTGCTTCCGACAACGGCTTCACCTCATACGTATTCTGGAATGCCATTGCCATCGGCTTCTCCTTGTTCGTGGAATAAGGCAGATAAGCCGTATAATCACCGGCAAACCGGAATTCTGCAATTTCATTCTGAATGGTCAAGTCCTCTTTTGAAGAAGTATAAAAACGATAGGCCACTCCTTCGTTGTAGACACGAAAACACACCCCATACCCACCTTTCAGTTTCAAGTTCATTTCATTGCAAATTGCCTGAAACGACTTGAAACGGTAAAAAGGTGCATCAATGTCCTGAACAATCTTTTTAGTCTTGGAAGAAATCACTTTCTCCACACCGGCCGAAGCCGATGCCTTACCTTCTTGAATTAACCCTAATTTACTATCTACAACTATAAGAGAGTCTTTATGATATACACAATAAGTCAACCCGTCGGCTCCGGATGAAACCTCCACCTTCAGGTGTTTATCCGGCGACTGCACCACATACACTTTATTACCGGCCGCCATTACAGACAGGCAACCGCAAAGCCATAAAACGGCACTGAATAGAAACGAAGCATTTTTCATACCCATAGAATTATTTTTCCAGTTACAAAGAAAGAAGATAAACGAATAAATCCCTGACAGGGAAGTCTGAAACGATAACAATATCATCCCAAAATCTCTCCTCCTGCACTCAGAAGGAGAGATTTTGTATTATTTTTTCATCCTACTGGACGATTTTTGCCTGAGGCTTGGTCTTCACAAAGTATTGGTTGAACACGATGCCCAGCACAATCATCACCAGTCCGATGTAAGTGGTAAAGACGATGCGTTCGCCCAGCACCACGGAGATGAAGAACAATGACATGAAAGGAGACAGATAACACAGCTGGTTTATCAACGCCGGATTGGAGGTCTTCCGCATGGCCAGTCCGAAGAAAATAAAAGGAATGCCCATTTCAAAACCACCCACATACATACCCGACAATACCCCGGTCAGAGAATGTAGGTTCAATCCGCAGAACAAAGCGCCAACCGACAAATAAACCGAACCGAACAGAAAAGTCAGGAACAACACCACACTCCCGTCTGTCTGCACCTTATTCCGGTTGTTGAACATCCAGTAGGCAGCCCATAGCACTGCACTCAATGCCGCCAACAGAAAGCCTTCGGCCGACACGGTCATTTCACCTTCAAAACCTGTACCGATGGAAATCAAGGCGACCCCTGCCAACGACACAAACATCCCGATATATTTCTTTTTCGGAATCGGCTGCCCGGCAAACAGCGCCAGCAAAATCAGCAGCACAATCGGCCAAGCATAGTTGATGGGTTGTGCCACCTGCGCCGGAAGCAGTTCATACGCCTTGAACAACACCAGATAGTAGGCCACCGGATTCAGTAGTCCCAGCGCCGCATAATATCCCCATTGCTTCCCGGTCAGGTTTCCCAGCAGTCTCCATTTCCGCTGTACGGTGAGCAACACCGTAAATATCACCAGTGAGGTCAGGCTGGCCACCCACAACATTTCAAAATGCGTCAGGTAACGCAGCGCCATCTTGAACGCCGTGGCTACCGTCGACCAGCTCAATACCGCCACGCAGGCACACGCAATCGCTTTGTTATCGTTCGTCATCTCATCGCCTCCACTTCTTCAGTTGTCAATGGAATTCTCTGGCCCAGCCGCCGTGCCCCGGTTGCCGTAATCAAGTAATCCTCTTCGTTGCGTAAGCCCGTAAAGTCACGGTAACTCTCCAGTTTCTCATAATTGATGAAATCCGTAAAGCGATGCTCCGATTTCCAATAATCTATCAGCTCCGGAATGAAATAAATACCCGGTTCAATGGTCAGCACGAACCCCGGTTCCAGTTTCCGGGCCAGACGCAGCGACTTCCGTCCAAACTGTGTACTCTTGGGCTGTCCGTCATAGCCGACCCACACTTCACCCAGGTTCTCCATGTCGTGTACATCCAGTCCCATCATGTGACCCAGTCCGCAAGGGAAGAACATCGCATGTGCTCCCTGCTCCACGGCATCCGCCGGATTGCCTTTCATCAGGCCCAGTCCTTTCAAGCCCTCACAAATCACCCGGCAAGCCAAGTCATACACATCCCGGAAATACACTCCCGGCTTTAAGGCATCCACTGCCGCCCGATGTGCTGCCACCTGAATATCGTACACATCCTTCTGGCGACTGGAAAATTTCTTTCCGGCACAGATGGTTGACGACATGTCTCCGGCATAGCCCATTTCCGTTTCTGCTCCTGCATCCACCAACAGCATATCACCTTCCTTCACCGTATGACCGTAATAGTGGTTGTGTAACGTCTGTCCGCACACCGTGGCGATGGTCGGGAAAGACAAACGGCACCCGTGTGCCCGTGCCACCGCCTCCAATGCAGCAGCCGCTTCATATTCCTTCATACCGACACGCAACACCCGCATGGCTTCCAAGTGCATTTCTGCGGTCACATCACAAGCCCGTTCAATCTCCACGATTTCCTCTTCCGTCTTATAATTCCGCAAATTGACAACCCCTTTGATAAACGGTACAGAAGGAATCTCTTCCCCCGGTTTTACTCCTAACAAATCCATCAGTTTCAACCGATGCTCGGCACGGTAGGGCGGTAGATAGTGCACCATCCGCTTTTGTGCCACCACTTTCTGCACGTATGTCTTCAGTTCCGCCAACGGGCGCGTTTCCGTCACCCCTACCCGCTGCGCTTTCTCGTGCAAGGTCGGCTGCGTGCCCATCCACACAATATGGTCGATGGTCAGTTCATCGCCAAAAATGATTTCACGACCCTCATCAATGTCAATCACGGCAGCCAGTCCGGCATACGACAACCCCCAGAAATACAGAAAAGAAGAATCCTGCCGATAATCGTACGTGTTGTCCTCATAGTTCATTCCACACTCGTCGTTCCCTAAAAAGAGGAGCAGACCTGAGCCCACACTCTCCTTCAATTGCCGCCTGCGGGCGACATACGTTTCTTTTGCAAACATAGTTTTATCCATTTAGTTCTTTAAATCCGTTCCTTTCAGTTTGATGCGATAAGGCCATTGTGCATCTTTTTCCCTGCTCCGAGGCGAAGGGTTCATCCAATGCTCCTCCGGTGCTCCCATCACTACCAACCACAAATATACTAACTTCTCGTTTTCAGGTACTTTAAAAGTCAGTTTTCCTTTCTGCTTGGCACTCATTTCTCCATACAGACTTTTTCCATCTGCCTTTACGGCCACAAATCCATACCGCCAGCCTGCCTTTTCCGGATGAACCGATACATACCCGTCCTGCGGGCCTTTCAATCCTTCAAATTGTAAGGTTACCTTCGTTCCCGGTTCCGGGACCACCAACGGAATGACATTGAAGCCGTAGTTTTCGGGACAAACCTCGGCAGGCACCTGATACCATCCGTCAGCCTGCTTCAACAGCTTACAATCATACTGGTTGGCATAAGGCCGCGTATTCTTCCACACCCGTTCAAAGTCCAAGTTCACCAAATGACGGCTGGCATCGAACATCTCGTCGCAGAAAGCCTCCTGCGACAGTCCCGTCAGCCGTTTATACGTCATCACCGGGTCTTCTCCCTTCTTTCCCTGCCGGAAAAGTTCGGCAATGATGGGACGTCCCCTCTTCATCCCCCAATACTCCAGGATGTACGGAGAGTGATAGATATTCTCCAGATGCAGATAGGCTTTATGCGTCAGTTTCTTAAACGCATCCCAGTGATAACGTTCATCGGTCTGCCAGTCCGGATTGACCTGCCACAACATCCATTGCGAAGCCATCTCGAAGAAACCGGAACCTCCCCAAGCCTCTCCTTCTCCGTCGCACGAAATCTGCGACTGGAAACTGTGCCCCAGTTCATGTGCCACACAGTTCAGCTTTTCATCCTGAATACGGTTGGGGGCCACCCACAAGGCTCCGATTTGCTGGTCATAATCCCCGCCGTAGGCCGTTCCTTCGAGCGAGTAGTTAATCATGACCATCATCCTGTAGCGGTCGCTCTTCGACCCCGGCTTGGTAAATTGCAGGGAATCCCGGAAGAACGTATAGAACTTTTCCAGTTTGTCCGTCAGGTTGTTCAAGTCCACATGCATGTCGTGTCCTTCCAGCTGGGGAGGATTCGCCAGGTCATTGCCGAATCCCTTCTCCCAAAACACCGCCACATTGTCCGTGCAACACATCCGCTGATAACTCCATTTGGAGTCCGGGTTATGGAGGTCCATGCCCTGCAAATCCTTGGGAATGTAAATTTCCTTGCCTTTTACATTACCACAGATTTCTTTGGGGCAAACCGATTGAGAAAACACTGGAAAAGAACTTACCCCCAATATGATACTTCCCAATAATATCTTAAAATTCATAATCGTACAATTTTTAATTTACCCGACAAACCCACAGCCCACAACTATGAATCTGTCTGACTGATACTTAATTTCATTATTTTTGAGACAGCCGCACCATCAAGACCCCATGAGGCGCAATTTCATACTGCGTATGCGATTTGGTAGTCCCAATATCCTGATGCTTCCACAAATCACGAATCTTATATTCTTTCTTATGGATGTTTACCTCATCCGCAAAATAAATCGTCTGCTTATGCCAGTCATAGTCTAATTTCCAGACACTCTCCGTACGGTTCAAGAAACAGACTGCCAACTCGCCATTTGCCAGAGGCTTTGCCCAGATTTCTTTTTCTCCCATATCCATAAAACGACGGGCTTGCTCTCCCAACTTATCCTGGTTCACCGCAATCACTTCTTTGTTGGTCAGAATTTCTTTTGTATCCGCATCCATCTTCCGCAAATCATTACCGGCCATCAAAGGAGTAGCCAGCATACACCACATAGAAAAATGGGTCTTATATTCCTCTTTATTCATTCCTCCATTGCCCACCTCCAGCATTTCCGCATCGTTCCAGTGTCCAGGTCCGGCATAAGGATAAAGATCGGCCATGATATCAATGATATCCAGCACACCGACTCCTCCCCAGTCAAACTTACACTGATAACAATCCCGAATATCCGGAGTGACACGCCACATGTGTCCTATTCCTTTCCCCCATTTCCAAGGTTCGTTCTCTCCCCATTCACAAATACTAAAAACGATGGGGCGTCCGCTTAGTTTAATGGCATCACTCATGGTCTGATAGGCCGCACGCGCATTCTGACCTTCATTCGAACACCAATCGTATTTCAGGTAATCGATTCCCCACGCTGCATACTGACGGGCATCCTGGAACTGGTATCCCCTGCTTCCCGGACGTCCCTGGCAGGTATAGGATCCGGCACAAGAATAAATACCCAGTTTCAACCCTTTACTATGAATATAATCGGCCAACGCTTTCATTCCATTGGGGAAACGTTCCGGATCAGGAATGATATTCCCCAAAGAATCTCTTCCAATCTGCCAACAGTCATCAATTACGATATATTCATAGCCGGCATCCTTCATGCCCGACTCCACCATGGCGTCGGCCATCTCTTTCATCAGTTTTTCACTCACATCACAGCCAAACTTGTTCCAACTGTTCCATCCCATTGGGGGAGTCTGCGCCAAAGAATCAAATACCGAATCCGGCAAAGCTTTAGCTTCTCCGAAAAACATCTGTCCGTATGCATTACATCCACACAAGAGTGTCAATCCTATCAAAAAAGTTTTAAGTTTCATCATACATTCATTATTAAAGATAAAAACGGAAGAATCCACTTCCTTTTATTCTAAAAAAAGCCGCATTCATCGCACAATAAGCTTCCGAATGCGGCTATAATAACTTAAAAAGTACACACTTATTGCAGTGTGGTATGGGTGAGTTTAATCGTATAAGGCCATTGTGCCATAGGCAGTGCACTTAAACTCCAGTGTCCGTCTTTAGGACCAGCGGTTACAACCAGCCACAAATACTTGAGCGGTTGCCCATCGGGAAGTTTAAAAGAGACACTACTGGTCTGATTATAATAATCGGTCCGGCCTGCATCACTCAATATGGAATTTCCGTCTTCCGTAATGCCGACAAAACCATAGCGGTAATTAGGCTGATACCACCATGCATTGTCATATCCCGGACAACCATCAGGAGCGACATCTTCACCTTGAAGTCCCTTAAAATCTAGCGTAACCGTAGTCCCTGGAGCAGGAACTGTGAGCTTGATTACATTAAACCCATAATTCTCCGGACAGCGTTCTGCCTTCACCTGATAAGTTCCGTCGGCCAGTTGCGTCATATAACGAGCAAAACTGTCAAAAGAATTGGCATGCGCACGTGTTACGTCGTACACCCGTTCGTAATCCAGGTTCACCAGATGACGATAGCAGTCGAACATTTCATCCACAAACTGGTCCTGCGTGATTCCGGTCATACGCTGATAGGTGGCTACCGGATCCTCATTAGCCGTACTTTGCCGATACATATCGGCGATGAACTTCTCACCATGCTTTTCACTCCAATATTCCAGCACATAAGGAGAACGATAAATATTATCCGTATGCAAGAAAGCCTTATGAGTGGCCTGCTTGAAGGCATCCCAATGGTATTGTTCTTCAGTCATCCAATTGGGATTCACCTGCCAGAGCATCCATTGCGAAGTCATTTCATAAAAACCACTACCAGCTCCTCCACTCCAGCCGTCACTGCCGTCTGCAATCATCTGCAACTGGAAACTATGTCCCAGTTCATGCGCCACCGTATTCAGGTTTTCATCCTGCAACCGGTTGGGTGCAGCCCAGAAGGCACCAATCTTATTGTCATACGTACCTCCGTATGCTGTTCCTTCCAGCGAATACTGAATCATCACCATCATCCGATACTGCTCACTCAAAGAACCTTCATTCACAAAATTCAGTTTATCCCGATAATACGTATAAAAGAACTCCAACTTTGTTTTCAAATTCTCCAAGTCGACATGCATGTCATTGCCATCCAACTGGGGAGGATTCGACAAATCATTCCCAAATCCTTTTTCCCAAAAGATGGCCAGATTCTCCGTGCAAGCCATGCGGTCATAACAGTAAGCGAATGTATCCACTCTCCAGTCCTGTCCCGAGAACTCCAACGGACGATACAGTTTCTTTCCTTCAGGAAGAGGATACTGCTCATTATAAGCTACATGCCCACTGTAATCTGTACAGGCAAACGAAGCCATTCCTACCACCAAGGCTCCAATATAGTTAAGCGTTTTATTCATATTTCCAGCATTTACGATTATTCATAAGGTTTCGCATCAATCAACGGAGAACGACGTAACTCATAGCGGGGTACGGGCAACCAATAGTGTGCTTCAGCACCTGCCACTCCTGCAAAGTTTCTGACAGAGACTTCATTTCCCGTCCAATATCTTTTCGTTCCATCCTTATATTTATAAATCGCAATACCAGTTACAGGTTTACTATAACATTCCTCCATTTTCTTCCAACGACGCAAGTCAAACCAACGCTGTCCTTCAAATACCAGTTCAGCCTGTCTTTCATAATAGTAAGCTGCCCACACATCAGCACCGGCCTGAATTTCAGGCAGTCCTACCCGACGACGAACCTTATTTATATACTCACGAGCACCTTCTGCGCCTTCTATATTTCCCAACTGAAGCTGACATTCTGCATAATTCAAGTAGATTTCAGACAAACGGATAAAGAACCACGGTGTAGAATGCATCGTCGTACCTGCTGAGTTGTAATTGGGATCCAGGAATTTTCTCATGGAATAACCCGTATTGGAGGCATTCCACCAATATTCACCTTGGTCGCTGTCCTTACCTGCAGTCACTCCTTCTTCACCAGAACGGAACACTTCTACCTCACGTCGGCCGTCACCGTATCCCCAGGTATCTCCATCCAGAATAAAGGCTGCATAGAAACGAGGTTCACGACCCTGCCAGATACTTGGCATAGTACCCGCCGGAGCTTCGCAATAAGACTGAGGCACGAAGGCAGAACCGTCCGCATTCTGGAAAAAGTCTGCTATTTCCTGCGTCGGATTAAAGTTTCCCCAACCCTGGAAACCATTACCGATTCCACAAGGAGCCTGATACAAATACGACATATTTTCTCCTGCTCCATATTTAGGATCGTATAGTTTCTCGAAAATTACCTCCGGATTCTCCGGATCCAAGAAAAGATTTCCATATTCATCTCCCACAGCCTTCGGATCGGCCACAACATTCGCCGTATTGATATCCTGCAAATGATATTCATTCAAATCGAATACGTCATGAGCCGCATCGGCAGCAGCCTGCCACTTTTCGATGGACGGAGTACCAAACAAAGGACTTGCCTGATACAACAGCACTCTTGATTTCAAAGCCAGAGCCGCTCCTTTCGTTGCACGTCCAAAATCAGAATTGTCCGGGTATGCGACCGGTAGCAAGGCAGCCGCATCGTCACAGTCTTTCACGATAAATGCAGCTACATCATCCATGTCAGCCCGCACCTCTTCAAACGTATCATTCAAACCATAAGTATGGTCTACGATGGGCACACGGCCATACAAACTGTACAACATGTGATAATTCCATGCCCGCAGGAACAGAGCCTGTCCTTTCTGCCAGTTCCGCCATTCTTCATCGCCCGGCACTTCATCAATACGTTCAAGGAACAAGTTGATACTCTTTATATAACCATAATATGTTCCCCAAGGATCCCACATGGTATCATCCCAACCTATGGCATACGTATCGCAATTCAGCAATCCTTGTGTAACATTCTCTGAACCATAAGTATGCTTCTGAAACACCTCATCCGTAAAATGAGCAAAACGTGTTCCTTTCATACTTTCGGCCCACAAATTCGCATATTGAGCATTCAAATAAGTTTCAGAAAGTGCGAGGTCACTCCATACAGCCTCATCCGAGAAAGAGCTCATCGGAGCCACATCCAGAATATCGACGCATGACGTAGCACTCCAGCTCATACAAGCAAAAGTCAGTGTATATAATAAATGTTTTGTTTTCATCGTTTCTCAAGTTTAATGTTAATGCGTCAGAAAGTGATATTTGTTCCGAAGGTAATCATACGCTGCAAAGGATAAGCCAAGATACCATTTGAGTTAATAGCATATCCGTTATCATCTTTAGACGTACCTACTTCCGGGTCACAAATCTTCATTTTGTCAAAAGTAAACAGGTTGTTGCCGTTGACATAGAAACGCCATCTCTGAATACCGATTTTTGAAGTCCATGCTTTAGGCAGAGTGTATCCTATTTCTACTGACTTCAACCGCAGGAATGCAGCATTACGCAACCACCATGTAGAAGCCGAACCATTCCAGGTATCACCATACGTCTGTTTGATGAACGCCTTCGGCCAGCGGGCATTCAAATTCTCTTCCGGAGTATTTTCCGTGCGCCAGCGTCCTTCATAAAAGTCTGTCACCATGTTCATGGTAGGCTGAACCAACTGTACCGCTTTTGCCTGTCCTTGGAAGAAGACATTCAAATCGAGCCCTTTCCAACTACCGTTCAACGTGAAACCATATACAATCTTAGGAGTAGCCGATTCATTCAGACGAATCGCATCATCCCATGTAATTGTACCATCGCCATTGGTATCCTGATAAATCAAATCACCAGGAGCCGCATTGTCCATGTGAGGCGTGTTATCCACCTGTTCCTGATTCTGGTAAATGCCCAATGCCTTATAAAGTACCAATCCATCAATCGGATTTCCCGTCGTACGCTGCCATTCCGGTGTGGCCACAGCCTCATCCATATACACTACCTTATTCTCTGCATACGTAAAGTTTCCAGTGATACCCCATTCAAAGTCACCGGCCCGGTCACGATAGGAAGCCACAATTTCCACACCCGAATTATTGACTTTACCCAAGTTTTCTGCCGGAAGCACCAAACCTGAATAAGCCGGAATGGACGCACTTCGCGTAATCAAGATATCCCGACGTTTAGACTTAAACCAGTCAAAATCCAAACTGAACATGCCGTTCAAGAAGCTGGCCGAGAATCCCAAGTTAGTCGTATTCGCTGTTTCCCATGTAACCAAAGGGTTAGCTGTACGAGTCAGATAAAATCCCTTATTCAGCGCTGCGCCGTCGCCACTGCCAAAATAGGCTCCCGTGCCAGTAAACGCATACTGTGAAAGATACTGATATGCCGAAATATTATCATTACCCATCTGACCCCATGAAGCTTTCAGCTTTAAGAAATCCACATAAGGCTTCACAGGCTCAAAGAATTTTTCTTCCGACATCACCCAACCCAAAGAGAAAGAAGGGAATAAGCCCCAGCGGTGTCCCGGCGCAAAATTCATAGAGCCATCATAACGCATCGTAACTTCGGCCAGATACTTATCTTTGTACGAATAGTTTACACGTCCAAAGAAGTTCACACGGGCGGTTGCATCCGAATATCCACCGTTGTCTTTATCGGCTGGCACATCACTTCCGGCAAACAAATCCATCAGCGTATTGGACAAGAAGTTCGTACGATAACCCGACAAAGTGTGATAATTATATTTGCTTTGCTCATAAGCAACAAACGCATTCACCTTGTGTACATCGTTAAAAGTACGTTCATATCCGATACGTCCGTTCAAGGTGATGGTGGAATAACGCGTAGCCCAGTCATTCAAGCTGATCTGCCCTGTATCCGAACGTTTGTTCTGATATTCCTGAGTCGCATTATCATAATAATACAAATCGTAAGGCTGATTAATCTGCTTACCGTCACTGAACGTGTAATCGATAGCCGCATAACCTTCCGCATATAAACCTTCAGTGATAAAATCCAAGTCGATATGCAACAAAGGTTTGATGTTCAAAATATTATTCGTGTAATTATTCGAACCTGGAAGGTCGGTTACCATGATGGCGGCATTTCGGGTTATACCATCATACCCTACACGGGGCAATCCGTTGGGATAATAAGGTGCACTGCCCGGGAAGGTACTCAAGAAGTATGTGAACAAATACGGTGTGGAATAAATACCACGTTTTCTCTGTTCCTGACGTCCTAAGATATCCAAGCTAAAACGTACCGACTTACTAATTTTCGCATCCAGATTAGATACTAACTGAAATTGCTTATAATCTTGGGCCGAGTTCTTATAGATAGCATCCTGCCACATATATTGGGCAGAAGTATAAAATGACACCTTGTCCGTACCGCCACTGATAGACAAGCTATGCTGGGTTTTTCCAGCCCAATCCTTGGCGACCTCATCCCACCAGTTTGTATCCGGATAGTTAACCGGGTCGTCATGATTCTTGTAATGTTCGAGCACCTCATCCGAATAAGTGATGCCCGGCTGGCTATGGCGAGGATCCGCATCATATTCATTTACATAGGTACCGTATTGATAAGCATTCAACATTTCCGGGATTCTGGTAGGCTGAGAAATAGAATAACTACCGTTATAGTTCACATTCACCTTTCCCTCTTTTCCTCGTTTGGTTGTAACCAAGATGACACCATTGGCAGCCCGGGCTCCATAGATTGCTGCAGAAGCATCCTTCAAAACGGAAATGCTTTCAATATCTTCCGGATTCAAATGACTGAATGAACGGTCTGCAATTCCATCTACCACAATCAAAGGAGAAGTACTACCCAAAGTTCCTTTACCACGAATCAGGATATCCGCATTATCCTCACCCGGCTCACCCGAACGTGTATTGGCAATAATACCCGCCGTTTTTCCAGCAAGCGTATTCGTCAGGTTGGCAGCAGCCACTTTCTTCAGGTCTTCACCTCCAACCTGAGATACGGAACCGGTCAGCGTTGCCTTCTTCTGGGTTCCGTAACCGACAACGACGACCTCATCCATTATTTCAGTATCTTCCTTCAAGGTAATCTTTCCCCCAGATTTTATCTGAGCTATAGGAATCTCCACTGATTTATAACCAATATAACTAATTACAATAACCCCTTTGGCAGAAACATTCAAACTAAATTTACCATCGAAATCTGTAATAGTACCATTGGTGGTGCCTTTTTCCATAATATTTGCACCAATAATGGCTTCACCTTTTGAATCTACCACCTTACCGGAGATCGCTTTCTTTTGCAAGACAGTCTCTACCACCGGCGCCCCATTGGATTCCGCATAGGCTGCCACAGGCAGACACCCAGCAGAAAGCACCACACATGCCGACACTTTTACAAATGCACGACTAAACAACATGCGATTTAAATGTGTATTCATCTTCTTTGTATTAAGGGTTAATAATCACTCTACTTTCCATTCTATAATACCTCCCGAAGCTCCTTTCTGAAGCTGTGCGGAGATCTTCAATCCGGTAGTCTTGACCGGCTTGAAGCTGACTACGTTATATTTGTCTTTTTCTACACCATATTGGTCACTGGTTTCTACTTCCTTCCAGGAATTTCCGTTCTTGTAATAGAGCTTCCAACTTTGCGGTACCCGGAAATTGCCGTCGTAATGGTCAAAGTCGAGCCAGTAGACTTCTACTTTCGAAACCGTGTAAGGCTGGTCAAACTCGTAGGCCAGAGATTCCAGCGTTCCGTCTTTCAACCACCAGTAGAAATAAGGTTTGGAAGTATCGGAAGAACGTTTGGGTTCCCACTGGTCGTTCACGCCCCATGCATATGAAATTACAGAGGCTGACTCAGGCGCATCTTTCTGGATAGGAGCCTGGATAGAGAATGTCTTGGCTTTGGAAGCAATGGTCGGTTCCGGCGTCGGGGTAGCATATTCCTTGGTTTCCGGAATCCAGACTTCCATCTGGTCGGCACCTCGATTGTCCCAAGTAGAATAAGGAATAGCACGGAACGGTACATCTTTCACACTTCCGTCCTTACCCAATTCCTTGGCAGTTCCGCTCAATACCATCACCCCTTTCAGCAGGTTGGCATCGTAAGTGGCCTTTATCGGTGTGTCACGCGGAATGAACTTGTTGAACACGATGCTGTCGGGCTGGTCTTTTCCTTCCAGACAGAACATAATCGGACCGCGTTCCAAAGCTACCATACCCCGGTCGACTTCCACTTTATTGTTGGCCGTGATACGACGTACATCCATTGGCAAATCCAATTCAATCACATCGCCCGGTTTCCAGGTACGGACAAGGGTTTCATAACCGTCACCTTCCATGCCTTTCACGTTGGAGCCGTTGACTTTCAACGTATATTTCTTGGCGGCATCTGTATAAGCATACAAGTCGGAAGCTACCGGAGCCGATTTAGCCCAGCTGGGGATACGCAGACGGATGGCAAACTTTCCTTCTTTTTCCGGAGTAACTTTGATAGCAATCTTGCCGTCCCACGGATACTGAGTAGTCTGTTCCAGCGTTACTTTATTGTCGGCCGTCTTCATTTCGGCTTTCCCTTGGATGTACAGGTTCACATATATATCGTTCTGCTGAGTGGCATATACATAATTGGATACGGATGCCATGAAACGGGTTACATTACCCGGACAGCAGGCACAACCGAACCAAGGCTGACGGTCGTGTTCACCCATGGATTCCAGCGGATTGTCGTAGAAGAATTTGTCACCACTCAATGAGACACCCGAAATCACCCCGTTGTACAATGCACGTTCCAGCACATCCATGTATTTGGATTCACCCGTAGCCAGAAACATACGGTAGTTCCAGTACACATTGGCAATGGCCGCACAAGTTTCGCAATAAGCGGTGTGATTCTGCAATTCATAATTCGGTCCGAAACCTTCTCCCTGTGCCCGGGAACCCATACCTCCGGTAATATACAGTTTCTTGCTCACCAGATTGTCCCACAAGCGGGTCAAGGCATGGAAATAAGCGGTATCCTTGGTCAAGGCAGCCACATCGGCTACGCCCGAATAAAGGTAACCGGCACGTACGGCATGACCTACGATTTCATCCTGCTGGAGAATCGGTTTGTGATCCTGACTGTATTCGCTCAGTTTGTGACCGTCGGTACCGCGTCCGGTTTCTTCCACGAAATACTTCGCCATGTTGAGGTATTTCTGGTCACCCGTTACCTTATATAATTTACACAATGCCATTTCAATGATGGGATGTCCCGAAGGAACGTGTTTCTGTCCTTCTCCCGGGCCGAACACCTTGCATACCAAATCGGCATTCTTAATGGCCACATCGAGGAAGGTACGTTTGCCCGTAGCCCGATAATGCGCGATGGCAGCCTCGTACATGTGACCGCTGTTATATAGTTCATGACTGTTCAGCTTTTCCCATTTGGAACGTCCCCACCATCCGGAAAGACGGTAGCACTTGTTGGTGACGCAAGTAGTCAGATAGCCGTCCGGTTCCTGAGCCGCCGCAATGATATTGATTACACTGTCCAGATAATGGTCCAATTTCGGATCATATTTCACAGCCAGTGAATAAGAGGCACCTTCTATTACTTTATAAGGATCGGTATCATCGAAAGAAAAATCCCCGCGATGTTCTCCTTTCTTCAGTCCGCCCGCTATGGCGAAATTGTCGAAACGGCCGTTTTTCTCACATTCCTTAAAAGCAGAAGGAATAGACACCGTCCGATTTGTTTCAATACGAGGAGACCAAAAGCCATCGCTGATATGCACCTGGGTAAACGGTACCTCCTGAATCGGAGCATCCGGCTGCTGATAAGCAGGCTTCGTACAGGAAGTGATTCCTGCGACTGCGATTCCACTCACCAATATGAAAAGTCTGTTTCTCATGATAATAAATTGGTTTTTATTTTCTTTTAGCAAAAGTAGCTTTTAATAAGAAAAAGAAGTAAAAATATCATCCATTCAACTATAAAAATAGTCGTAAACAAACAGAGTTTCCAGAAAATCAACAATACATTGATTACCAATGTATTAAATCATAAATAATAGACTTTTGTAGCATATCTTCGGACGATTTTATCATTCACTCAGACAAAAAAGGCAGGATAGAGATACAGAGTTTCTCAAATCACCTCGTCATATTGAAAACTCCTTGAGACAAATCATATTATCCTCTTTCTACTTTTAGGTTTCCCGATAGAAGAACGTACGTTTCTGCACTGGAAAACCTATGGCTCCGGTACAGGAAACATACGGTTTCGCAGAAGGAAACATAAAAATGATGCTGAAACTCTTCTAAAAATGTCAAAACATCCAACCTATATATGGCATCCATACTGAAAAATCCTTAATCAATTCACACTTCAATCCGGCATTTGAATTTTTGCATTTTTCTTTTTTTAGATTATTTCACACACTCTATTCATATTTTTTAATCAACTTTGTACAGATTTGTAAAATTGAGGATATGTATGAAAAAATTGTATTGCTTGCTCATTTTTTTATCGGTCGGCTTATGGGGATATGCCATACTGCCCACCCACTTTCAGTTTCGCCACTACAACATTGAAAATGGGGTTTCTTCCAATAGCATTTCGGCTATTCTGCAAGATTCTCACGGCTACATCTGGCTGGGAACAGACAACGGATTAAGCCGGTTCGACGGGAATCAGTTTGCCTTCTATCAGAAAAGCAATCCGCTTTATTCAAGCCTTCATACAAGTTACATAAATACCCTCTGCGAAATCAACACCGATGAATTATGGCTAGGCACCGAAAATGGAGTGTACATCTATAATCCTGTCAAAGCCACATTTACCCCCTTCACCCAGAAAACAAACGACAACACGGGTATCACCTCCTGGATTATGCACATTATTCAGGACAAAGAGCAAAACATCTGGATTGCCACCCGCAAACAAGGCATCTTTCAATACAACACATCGACCCACAAATTAACCCAATATGAGATTCCGAGAAACAACGATGTGGTTATCCACATACTGAATGACAGACAAAACAATATCTGGATATCTGGTCCTTACCAACTTTTCCGCCTCAACAAAGCCAACAACACCTTTGAAGAGTTTCCAATTAAAGGCGAACCTGAGGGCGTGTACTCCATGGCTCTATGGGAAGATTCATCCCACAACCTTTGGATTGGGACTTGGGAACAAGGACTCTGGAAATTAAACACACAGACACATGAAGTAGAGAAGTTTCTGGTTTCCAACAACGGGAAAGGTATATTGCATATACATTCTATTCTGGAATATTCCCCCACTATCTTGTTTATTGGGTCAGACGAAGGGCTGACTGTGTTCAATCCAATCACTCAAGAAAGTTTTCTGTATAACCAATATGGAGAAGGGAACGAATCCTTATCCGATAAATTTATCTACCCGATGCTAAAAGACCGGGAAGGCGGCGTCTGGATAGGTACTTACTACAACGGAGTGAATTATCTGCCTCCCTTTTGCGGGCAATTTCCCGGATATTCCGGAACCGACAATCTCCCATTTTTCGAAGGACAGATTATCAGCCGATTCTGCGAAGGCAAAAATGGAGAAGTCTGGATTGGTTCAGACGACGCTGGAGTAAGTTGCTTTAATCCATCCATCGGAAAGTTCATCGACTTTCCGGGCAGAGAAAAACTGAAAAAAAACAATGTACATGCCCTACGCTATATCGGAAAAGAACTTTGGATTGGAACCTATACCAACGGAATACAGGTTTTGGACCCCCAAACCGGGAAAATTACAAAATATGACACGAAAGACGGGCTGGACGAAAGCAGTATCTATTCTATTTTCCAAGACAGCCAAGGAAGAATCTGGACCGGTTCCATGGGAGGAGTCTGCCTGTACGACCCGCAAGAAAACCGATTCAATCTGGTAAAAAAACTGGATGCGCTAATCATCAAAATAATGGAAGATGCCAAAGGAAACCTGTGGATAGCCACGCAAGGGAAAGGACTTTTCAAATATATACCACAGAAACAAGTATGGAAAAGGTACGACCAGACACAAGGTCTCACCTGTAACATCATCAACCACCTTTGCATTGACCGGGAAAAAGTGCTGTGGGCAGCGACGTTTGAAGGATTGTATTCCTATGACCTGGAAAAAGACCGATTTATCCGCCATCCGCTCCGAATCCCCAATGAATGTATCAATGCCATTCTGGAAGGGGAAGACTGCCTGTGGCTCACTACCGCCAAAGGACTGGTGAAATATACGCCAACCACAAGAGCTACACAAATCTTCACCAAGAGCGACGGTCTGCAAAGCGAAGCCTTCATTATGGCCTCAGCCCTGAAAACCCGTAACGGAGAATTCTATATCGGCAGCATCAACGGCTTCAATACGTTCTATCCACACCTGCTGAAACTCAATACACAGAAACCCAATGTGGTGCTGACCGGACTGGAAATCTTCAACAAAAAGATAGAGACGCAGCAAGGGGGGATTCTGCCGGAAGCCATCGACCACCTGAAAGAAATCCATCTTCCTTACAAAGACAATGTCATCACACTGACGTATGCGGCCTTAAGTTACTGTACGCCAGAGAAAAACCAGTATGCCTACATTCTGGAAGGATTCGACAAGGGATGGAATTATGTGGGGTCACAACACAGTACCACCTATACCAATCTGCCCCCAGGGACTTATACGTTCCGCGTAAAAGCCTCAAACAATGACAACGTATGGAACGAGGAAGGCACTTCCATCCGTATCATCATACACCCTCCGTTCTATTTCTCCCTGCCATTCAAAATCGGGTACTTCCTGCTGTTTATCCTGGCCATCGGACTGCTGCTGCGCTATGTAGTACGTAAAAGTGAAAAGAAACACGCCAAGGCCATTGACGAACTGAACAACAAGAAAGAAAAGGAAATCCACGAAGCCAAAATCAATTTCTTCACCATGATTGCCCACGAAATCCGTACGCCGGTATCCCTCATCATCGGCCCGCTGGAAAAAGTGATGCAGTCCACACACATCCCGGCCGACGAACGGCAGGAATTGGAGATCATCGACCGCAACAGCCAGCGCCTACTCTATCTGGTAAACCAGCTGCTCGACTTCCGGAAAGTGGAACAGAAGGAAATGCGGATGCACTTCACTTCACAATCCATACGGGAGCTGATGGAAGGCGTGTGCGAACGTTTCTCTCCCACCCTCCACCAGAAAGGAGTGAATTTCTCCGTGGTTTATCCGGACAAGGATTTTTATGCCGATGTAGACAAGGAAGCCATCACAAAAGTGTTGAGCAACCTGCTGACCAACGCCAGCAAGTATACACGCAGCATGATTGAAGTCCGTTTTCAGGAACAGCCCAAGCAACAGACTTTCTCCATCCAAGTGAAGGACAACGGAAAAGGAATATACGAAGAAGAGCTGAAAAAAATCTTCAAGCCCTTCTATCAGGCTTCGGAAAACAAACCGGGTACAGGTATCGGACTGAGCATTGTGAAAGGTATTGTGGAAGCCCATCACGGTATGGTAGAAGCAACCTCCCAGTCGGGAATGGGAACTTCATTTATGATTACCCTTCCTCAAAAACAAGAGAAGCAGGTTGCAGAAGAACAGGAGATTACACTTGTGAATCCGCTACCTGAAGACATTATTCCCGAACAGCATGATGCGACTCCTCAAGCCAAGGTACTGCCCATCATGCTCATTGTGGATGACAACGAGGACATGCTTCATTTCCTGTCCTCGCATTTCCAGAACAACTATACCATTGTGACGGCCTCCGACGGTACCGAAGCTCTCCACAAACTGAAAGAACAGGAAGTTTCACTGATTATCAGCGACTGGATGATACCTCACATGGACGGCATCGACCTATGTAAGGCAGTGCGAAGCAACCAGCTAACCAGTCATATTCCATTTATCCTGCTGACGGCCAAGACAGGTACGGAAGCGAAGATTACCAGCATGAACTGTGGGGCGGATGCTTATATCGAGAAGCCGTTCTCCCTGCAATACCTGGAAGCTTGTATCAAGAACTTGTTGGAACTGCGTCTGCAACTGAGACAGAAATTCTCGCAGATGCCGACCGTTTCCATCAACTCCATCGCAGCCAACCAGACCGACAAGGTGTTCCTGGAAAAGATGAACCACCTGATTGAAGAGAACCTGAACAACGACCAACTTTCAGTAGACTTCCTGGCCGAAAAACTGTGTATCAGTCGTTCGGGATTATTCGTCAAACTCAAAGGGCTGGCCAATACCACACCGAACGAAATGATTCAAATCATCCGATTGAAGAAAGCGGCCTCTCTGCTGCTGGAAAACCAGTACCGTATCAACGAGGTAAGCTACATGGTGGGATTCAACAATCCGTCGTATTTCAGCAAGTGCTTCCAGAAGCAGTTCGGCATGAAGCCGGGCGAATACATCGCCAGCCATACCGCCCAATCTGTCGGCACACCGCCCCAGAAGGAATGAGATTTTATAAGGATACGGGCAATGCGACTGCATAAAATTATGTATCTTTGCGATTCAAAGATTTGATTCAACATGAAGTGCATAACCATTACCCCACCGGAACACATACAGGCTACCATTCAGTTGCCTTCGTCCAAGAGTATCTGCAACCGGGCACTGATTATTCATGCACTGGCTCACAGTCAGTGTAAACTGGAGAACTTGTCCGACTGCGACGATACGCATGTCATGACCGAAGCGCTGGCACACATGCCGGAAGTGATTGACATCATGGCGGCGGGAACTGCCATGCGTTTTCTCACAGCTTATCTTTCCGTGACCCCCGGCACCCATATCCTGACCGGTACGGAACGGATGCGGCAACGCCCCATCCAGATTTTGGTGGAAGCTCTGCGGAGTCTGGGAGCGGACATCGCGTATGTGGAAAACGAGGGCTATCCTCCCTTGAAGATTTCCGGACGAACGCTGAAAGGAAATTGTCTGACCCTTCCGGGAAACGTGAGTTCACAATACATTTCGGCTCTGCTGATGATCGGCCCGATGCTGGAAAAAGGACTGGACCTGACCCTTAGTGGGGAAATAGTATCACGTCCCTACATCAACCTGACACTGAAAGTGATGCGGGATTTCGGAGCAGAAGTGGAATGGACTTCCGATTGCAGCCTTCATGTGGCCCCTACTGCTTATCAAGCTTTACCTTATTATATAGAAAGCGACTGGAGCGCAGCTTCCTACTGGTACGAGATTGTAGCCCTTTCTCTACAGGATGCCACCGTAAGCCTTCCGGGACTTTTCGCACAGAGTCCGCAGGGCGATTCCAAGGTGGCCGAACTGTTTGAGCAACTGGGAGTCGGCACGAAAAGAGAAGGACAGACCGTCACGCTCTACCAGACAAATTCCTGCGTGAAACACTTGGAATATAATTTTGTGAACCAGCCCGATTTGGCACAGACTTTTGTGGTCACTTGTGCCATGTTGGGAGTTACTTTCCGTTTTTCTGGACTGCAAAGCCTGAAAATCAAGGAAACCGACCGCATGGCGGCTTTAATCGCAGAAATGCGCAAACTGGGCTACGTGCTGGAGGAAAGCGAAGGTTCTGTACTTTCCTGGACGGGTGAACGGTGCGAACCGCAGAATCCGCCAGTCATCGATACGTACGAGGACCATCGCATGGCCATGGCCTTTGCACCGGCAGTGTTGCGCCAAGGCACGCTGTGTGTGCGCAACCCACAGGTAGTCTCCAAATCGTATCCCCGGTTCTGGGAAGATTTGCAGCAAGCTGGTTTTCATCTCACTCAAAACTGATTGTATCATGTGGATTTTAGTCATCATATTAATTGGAGTCGTTCTCTTCGGATTGGTAGCCGGATTTTTCTACAACCGCTCCGTACAAAAGAAGATTGACCGCGGAGACCTGACCGAAGCCCCGGAAGTCAAGACGGTGGACGGGGAATGTTGCGGACAGCATCAGGTCTGTGAAAAAGAAAGTCTGCTGGCAGCCGTCAGCAAACAGATAGAGTATTACGACGACGAAGAACTGGACCGCTTCAAGGGTCATCCGTCGGACACTTATACGGAAAAAGAGATTGATGAATTCCGGGAAATCATGTACACCATGAAAGAAGAGGAAGTGGCCGGATGGTGCCGCAGCCTGCAGCTCCGTGGTGTGGAGATTCCCGATGAACTGAAAGACGAGCTTTTCCTGATAGTCGGGGAACGCCGTTTCCATTAACCCTCCTTCATTTGCCCATGAATATCCTCGAATTGTTGCATTATACTTTTTTCCAGCATGCCCTGCTGGGTAGTCTTTTTGCCAGCATCGCCTGCGGCATCATCGGTACGTACATCGTGACCCGGAGGCTGGTGTTTATCAGCGGAGGTATCACGCATGCGTCGTTCGGGGGTATCGGCATCGGACTCTATGCCGGCATCCCCCCCATTCTGAGTGCGGCAGTGTTTTCAGTGCTGTCGGCTTTCGGCGTGGAATGGCTCAGTAAACGCAGCGACATGCGCGAAGATTCGGCCATCGCCGTATTCTGGACGTTCGGTATGGCTGTGGGTATCATCTTCAGCTTTCTGGCGCCTGGATTCACACCCGACCTTTCTTCGTTCCTGTTCGGCAACATCCTGACCATCACGCGGGCGGACATTCTTTTGCTGGTGATATTGAGCCTGGCACTTACCGCCTTTTTCACCTTGTTTCTCCGGCCCATCACGGCCATAGCTTTCGACCGGGAGTTTGCCCGTTCCCAGCACATTCCCGTGAGTGCCTTCGAATATACCCTGATGGCTTTCATCGCACTGACCATCGTGGCCTGTCTCCGGATGGTGGGTATCGTGCTGGCCATTTCCCTGCTGACCCTCCCGCAAATGACGGCCAACCTCTTTACGTACAGCTTCAAACGCATCATCTGGCTTTCCATCGGCATCGGTTACCTGGGATGCCTGGGCGGCTTGCTGCTGTCTTATCAGTTGCGGGTACCTTCGGGAGCGGCCATCATTTTCGTATCCATCCTGATTTATGTAGGAGCCAAAATATTTTGCATGCTCCGCAAAAAACGGATGAACTGAGGGAGATTTATCCTAATTTTGTAACAAAAGAATTCAAGTTAAAATCATAGTATATGGAAATAAAAATTGATTCACTGGAAAACATCCACGAAGCTGCCAAAAAGTTTATCGCAGCCATGGGTGACAACACGGTTTTTGCCTTCTATGGAAAAATGGGGGCAGGAAAGACAACCTTTATCAAAGCCGTATGCGAAGAACTGGGCGTGACGGACGTCATCAACTCACCGACATTCGCCATTGTCAACGAATACCGCTCCGATGAAAACGGAGAGCTGATTTATCACTTCGACTTCTACCGCATCAAAAAACTGGAAGAGGTGTACGACATGGGATATGAAGACTATTTTTACAGCGGCGCGCTCTGCTTCATCGAATGGCCAGAACTGATTGAAGAGCTGCTTCCGGGCGATGCAGTCAGTGTACATATCGACGAAAACGAAGACGGTACCCGTACGGTACGTTTCGACGAGACGAACGATTAAAAATGGAAGTTCACTATTTCATACAGGCCTTGTTCGTCCTGGTGGGACTTTTGTCTCTGCTGGCGGCCATCTGCAACTGGAACTGGTTTTTCACGGCGAAAAACACACAGTTTATCGTAAGAAACGTAGGGCGGAAACAAGCCCGCTGGTTCTATGCCTTGATTGGTATCCTGATGGTGGGCACAGGAATCTTTTTCTTCTTGTCCATCCAGGGAACGGTGTAAAACGAACAGAGTTTTCAACAGCTTGTTAATAACTTTAATGGGTTATTAACAGGCTGTGCTGTTTTTTCACCTTTTTAAAAGTCGAAGGAAAGCTGGCCGTCGCCCAGCAGATTGAAGCTCATGCGATGATAGGGAGAGGTGCCGTAAGCGGCAATGGCAGCACGGTGTTTCTTGGTAGGGTAGCCCTTGTTGCTCTTCCAGTCATACATGGGATATTCTTCGTGCAGACGGTTCATGTAATCATCACGATAGGTTTTTGCCAAAATGGAAGCTGCCGCAATGGAAAGGTATTTCCCGTCTCCTTTTACGATGGTAGTATGCGGAATGTCCGGATAAGGATTGAAGCGGTTGCCGTCAATCAGCAGGTGCTGGGGAACCACTTTCAGCTGGGCAATGGCTCTGTGCATGGCCAGGAAAGAAGCGTTCAGAATGTTGATTTTATCAATCTCTTCCGGTGACACCACTCCTACGGCCCATGCCGTGGCTTCCTGCTCAATGACCGTACGCAATTCATAACGCTGTTTCTCCGTCAGCTTCTTGGAGTCATTGAGCAGTTCATTGCGAAAATCGGGAGGCAGAATCACAGCTGCCGCATAGACTGCTCCGGCCAGACAGCCCCGTCCGGCCTCATCACATCCGGCTTCCACCAACTCTTTATGTAAATAGGGCAACAACATATCCACCTCTTCTTTTTTCGGACTGCAAAGGTAGCACATTTTCCTCAGTCCGCCGCTCCCCAAAGACAGAAGTTATCCCAAAGTTATCCACTGATTTTCGATTGCGACCTAAGGGGATATGGAAGAAGATTCGTATCTTTGCCTGCGAAAAAAATGAACGTATGGTACAGATTGACGACGTAATAGTAAGCCTGGACATTTTCCGGGAAAAATTCCTGTGCGACTTGAATGCCTGTAAGGGAGAATGTTGTATCGAAGGAGATGCAGGAGCCCCTGTAGAATTGGAAGAAGTGGAAAAACTGGAAGAAGTGCTTCCCGTGATTTGGGACAGCCTCTCACCAGAGGCTCAGGAAGTCATCAACCGACAGGGAGTGGTCTACACTGACCAGGATGGCGACCTGGTCACTTCCATCGTCAACGGAAAAGACTGTGTATTTACTTGTTACGACGAGAAAGGATTTTGTTTTTGTGCCATCGAAAAAGCGTACCGTGAAGGGAAATGCAGTTTCTACAAACCGATTTCCTGTCACCTCTACCCCATCCGTATCAGTGACTACGGCCCTTACAAAGCATTGAACTATCACCGTTGGGATGTATGCAAGGCTGCTGTATTGCTGGGGAAAAAAGAAAATCTGCCCGTCTACAAATTCCTGAAAGAACCACTCATCCGCAAGTTCGGGGAAGAGTGGTACCAAGAGGTGGAAAATGTAGCTAAAGAACTGGAAGCCCAACACCTCATTTAAAATAAGTCTGTTTTCTCGCCCCTGGAGCCAGTCGTCCCCAGGGGCAGATTTTTTATGTCTCATTGCACCTTTTCTACCCGTACTTTCTTTACCAGACGCAAGGCATAATCTACCGTTTCCCCGGAGTTAAGAATCTTGGTATTATAGAAACAGAAAGTGGAATTAAAATCATTGCATAAATAACGGCAGTCGTATTTATTGAAACTGTCCATCCCATTTTCACGCAACATCTTGCTCAATGTCTCAATCGTATCGTCATATTGGTCGCGGAAGGCTTTGGCCTCTTCCGTCGTAAATGTCCTCCACCCCGAGATTCCATCCACTTCATACGCCTCGCAAACAGAAACGGCTTCCGCTTTTTTCAACAGCCATTGCCGGGGAGAAACCAGCGTGGCCATCACCTCATTGGCCGAAAGAGCCTCTACCTTCCACACAAAGAAGGGCCCCCAGATGGTTTCCGACTCCGGCAGAACCTCCGCCATTATCACATCCGTATCATTATCGGTTTCATTATTGTTTCCGCCATTTTCTTCTTCCTCTCCCCCTGGATTCTCATCTCCATCCGGCACATCCGGCTTCGGATGGTCCCAGTCCTCTTCGGGAGTCATGTTCTCAAAAGGAAATTCCACCGACACTTCAGGAGTCCAGCCTTGTATCTGTCCATTTCCTTCCAAGGAAACTTCTCCATCTCCCGTACTGACAAACCGATACGGTTTCCCTGCCTCCAGGGGATAGCTGAAGAAATAACCATATACCGTTTCTCCGGAAGCGGTCTTGACATTTAACGAGAGATGAGTCTGACTGCTTTCGGACGGGAAAACATAGACAGGCCCCGCTTTCCAGATGCCTCTTACTTTCTGGCACGGCACAGAAGCAAACTGCCCGTCATTGTTCCAGTTTCCCTCTAAAGTCATTCCGGAACTTACCGGCGAAATACGTGCTTCTACTGCAATGGCATCGTCGGGCACTCCTCCAAACGACAAATACAATGCCGCTACAGCATACGACAAGTTCATGGATACCTTTATATCATTCTTCAGTTTCACCACATTTTTTCCTATCACCAACGGTGTATCCGCACAGTTCCCTTGCGAGAAAGTCAACAGCTGCTTGGCATTTAAAGTCATCGGAGGAAGATAGTCTTCCGACGAGAGTCCGGAAATAGCCGCCAATACATAGTCTCCTGCAGGCTGAGACAAAACAGGCCATTCCGTTTGTGCCTGTACCTCTTCATTCCAGACCGTTTCCCCTTTCGAATCGAACAGATAGAACTGCAAAGGATAAAGAGATGTAAAAAGCTGGGCATTGGATAAAGTCACATCCATCACATAAGGCCCGGACGATTCCACCGTTTCCGTATCGTCGTCTACCTGATAAGTACCACACCCCAACAAGAAAAGCACACAAGTACACAAGGCAAAAAATAAATGTGTCTGAATACGTAGTTCCATAATGTTTTTTATTTAGAACAACGCATCCAGACACATTCGTCTACCCTTACAACCTAAAAATTGTCGTTAAAAATATTTTTCCAGCTTCTTAATCATCATTCCAAGGCAGAAAACCACCACATGATCGTTTTCCTGAATCATGGTATTACCGGTCACCAGAATACCTTCTCCATTCCGAATCAATCCACCGATGGTGGCTCCTTTGGGAAGTCCCAAGTCCTTCACCGGCTGCTTGGTTATCTTTGCCCCCGGCTTGACGGTGAATTCGGCTACATCGGCGTTTGCAAAAGTCAGACATTTCACATTCGACACATCCGCATCGAGCATCATCTGATAGATGTGACTGGCGGCAATGAATTTCTTATTGATGACCGTTCCGATGTCCAGGCTTTCGGCCATACTGATATAATCCACGTTCTCCACTTCCGCTACGGTCTTGGTCACTCCCATCCGCTTGGCGGCCAGACAGGCCAGAATATTGGTTTCAGAGTTGCCGGTCAATGCCACAAACGCCTCCGTATTCTTGATGCCTTCCTCCAGCAGAAGTTGGATATCCCTTCCATCTCCGTTAATCACCATCACCCCATCATCCACCAGTTCCGTCAGACGGTTACAACGGGCTATGTTGCTCTCAATGATTTTCGCTTTCATGTACTCCGGCATATACTGCACGGTACGCACGGCAATACGGCTTCCACCCATAATCATCACATTACGCACATCGGCCTCATTTTCTTTTCCGGAGATTTTACGGATATAAGGAATGTACTTCTTGGTAGTCGTAAAGTACACAATGTCGTTCAGCTTGATGACATCATCACCCCGCGGGATGATCGTTTCGTTGCCACGCTTGATGGCCACGATATGGAACGGGATATTTCTTCCTCCCAACTCGTGCAAAGGCACATTCAGAATCTCCGCCTGTTCACGCATCTTGGTTCCTAGAAGCACCAGTACCCCTCCGGCGAATTCCCACCACTGCCGGATCCAGCTCATCTTGATGGCGTCCACGATATCGCGGGCAGCCAGCATCTCCGGATAAATCAGGGAATGTACTCCCAGTTTGGCAAAAAACTCCTTGTGCTTGGGCAACAGATATTCATAGTTGTCAATACGAGCCACGGTTTTCTTTGCTCCCAGACTGGTCGCAAGCATACAAGCTGTCATGTTACGGCTTTCGTCGGGCATAACTCCGATAAACAAATCGGCCCCAGACACTCCAGCCTCTTTCAGCCCGTTGATGGACGTGGGCGACAGATTCACGGTCATAAGGTCCAGGTTGCTTCCCATGGCACTCAGTTTGCTTTCGTCTTCATCCATCAGGATAATATCCTGTTTTTCACCGGAAAGCAGTTTGGCCAAATGGGTACCTACGGCACCTGCACCTGCTATAATAATTTTCATATTTTGATTATCTGAGTAATTGTGTTCAATATACTTTCCTCATCAATGCCGCAAATGGCATACAGGTCATTCACGGGACCATGCTGCACAAAGCGGTCGGGTAAGCCCAGACGTGTCACCCGGGGAGAATAGCCATGATCGCTCATAAATTCCAGTATGGCACTACCCATACCGCCATTACGCACCCCGTCTTCTACAGTCAGTATGCGCGTGAACTTCTGCCCCACTTCGTGCAGCAAGGTTTCGTCCAACGGTTTCAGGAAACGTAAATCGTAGTGGGCAATACTACAGCCGAGTTCTTTTTCGGCCCGGACAATTGCAGCGGCAGCCTTGTTGCCTATCGGCCCGATGGTGATGACAGCCAAGTCGGTTCCTTCTTTCAGCTTTCGCCCCGTTCCAATCTCTATGGCTTCCAACGGACATTCCCAGTCGGTCAGCACGCCGCGGCCACGAGGATAACGGATGACAAAGGGTCCTTTATCCGGCAACTGAGCGGTGTACATCAACCGACGCAATTCATGCTCATTATAAGGAGAAGCAATGACCAGATTCGGGATAGGACGCAAATAAGCCATATCGAAAGCCCCGTGATGCGTAGGGCCGTCCTCCCCCACCAGACCGGCACGGTCCAGGCAGAGCACCACATTCAGTTTCTGGATGGCCACGTCGTGGATAATATTATCGTATGCACGCTGCATAAAAGAAGAATACACATTACAGAACGGAAGCAAACCTTCCTTGGCCATTCCTCCTGAAAAGGTGACGGCATGCCCTTCTGCTATTCCGACATCGAATACCCTGTCGGGCATTTCCTTCATCATGATGTTCATGGAGCAGCCCGACGGCATAGCCGGTGTCACCCCCACAATTTTATCATTCTTGCGAGCCAGTTCCAGCAACGTATTTCCAAACACTTCCTGAAACAAAGGAGGCATCCCGGTCGTGTCCGATACGATACGTTCGCCTGTTTCCTTGTCGAAGATGCCTGGCGCATGCCATACAGTAGCCGCTTCTTCTGCCGGTTTGAAGCCTTTTCCCTTACGGGTATGAATGTGCAGAAGTTTCGGCCCTTTCATATCCTTTATTTCTTTCAGCACTCTTGTCAGTGCGGTTACGTCGTGCCCGTCCACCGGACCGAAATAACGGATATTCAGCCCCTCGAAAATATTCTGCTGCTGCATCAGCATGGATTTCAAGCTGTTATTGAAGCGTATCAGACTCTTGCGCCGCTCATCGTTCAGAATTCCCAAACGGTAAAGTTTACGGGATAAGGCATTTCGTAGCCGGTTATACCCTTCGGAGGTATGCAAGTTCATCAAATACTGCTTCATACCACCCACACTGCGGTCGATGGCCATATTGTTGTCGTTCAGAATAATCAACAGGTTGTTGGGAGTGGAAGAAGCGTTGTTCAAGCCTTCAAAGGCCAGTCCGCCACTCATGGAGCCGTCGCCAATGACTGCGACCACATGACGGTTATCTTCTCCTTTGCGGGCTGCCGCCACAGCCATCCCTAACGCAGCAGAGATGGAATTGGACGCATGTCCGCACGTGAACGTATCGTATTCACTTTCCGCAGGAGAAGGAAAAGGACAAATCCCATTCAACTTACGATTCGTATAAAAACGGTCGCGACGCCCCGTCAAGATTTTATGTCCGTAAGCCTGATGACCTACATCCCAGACAATACGGTCGTAAGGTGTCTGATACACATAATGAAGGGCTACCGTCAGTTCCACAACCCCCAGACTGGAAGCAAAATGTCCCGGGTTGCAAGATAATTCATCTATAATTTTATTCCGCAGTTGATCACAGACCTCCGGCAACGCTTCGACAGAAAGTTTCCGTAAATCCTCAGGGCTATCTATCTTATTCAACAAATCGTATGAAGTTGTCTGTTCCATCCTTGTTCTTCATTAACTTTAATCGTACAAAAATAGCACAAATATAATGAATGTACTTACATTTGCAGTAAAATTTCTTTGACTATGGAATTTAGGACTAAAGTTGAACTGCCCGTGAACGGCCCGAAACTGCATCATGCGGACAAATTGATGATATGGGGTTCCTGCTTCTCCGAACACATCGGCAACTTATTGAAGGAAAACAAATTTACTTGCGACGTGAATCCTTTCGGCGTACTATACAATCCCCTGTCGATTGCCGCTTCCATGCAGTGCCTGTGGAACGGGACTCTCTACGAGGAAAAAGACCTGCAACACACCGCAGACACATGGTACAGCCTGATGCACCACAGCAGTTTCTCTTCTTCCTCCATGGAGGAATGTCTGGAGAAAATCAACGAGCGCATCCGTAAAGGCCATGAAAACCTGCGGCAAGCCGACTGGATTCTCATTACCTGGGGCTCCTCGTTCGTTTATACCTGGAAAGAGAACGGAAAGATTGTGGGAAATTGCCACAAGCTGCCGGCTCGTCTCTTCGAACGAAAAAGAATCGGTACCGATGAGATTGTCGAAACCTATCTTCCCCTGCTCCGCCAGATAAAGACACTCCGCCCACAACTGCAATGCCTGTTTACAGTGAGCCCTATTCGACATCTGAAAGACGGCCTGCACGGGAACCAGCTCAGCAAAGCCAATCTGCTGCTGGCCGCCGACAAGATTTGCCAGGAAGTGGATTTCTGCCATTACTTCCCTTCGTATGAAATCATGATGGACGAACTGCGGGACTATCGCTTCTATGCCGATGACATGATGCACCCGTCCGCACTTGCCATCCAATACATCTGGGAATGTTTCAGCAATACCTACTTCACCTCCTCCACCCTCTCCTTCCTGAAAGAATGGGAGAAAATACGGCGCGGACTGGCCCACAGGCCTTTCAATCCTGAAACGGAAGCCTATCAAACCTTTTTAAGTCAAATACTGTTAAAGATAGAGGAGTTAAAAGAAAAATTACCGTACTTAGATGTTCAAAAGGAAATAAAGTCATGTCAAGCACAATTGAAGAAATAACCTCCATCCTGGGGGCTGAACGCAGAGGAAACACGCCCGCTACCATCGACTGGATTTTAACAGACAGCCGGTCATTGTGTTTCCCGGAAGAAACTCTGTTTTTTGCCTTGAAAACAAAACGTAACGACGGACACAAGTATATCCCGGACCTTTACCAGAAAGGAGTACGTAACTTCGTCGTGAATGAAATACCCGAAACGGCTTCCTCCTATCAGGACGCCAATTTTCTGATTGTTCCCAACCCGCTGAAAGCCCTGCAACGGCTGGCCTCCAAACATCGGGAACAGTTTCAGGTGCCGGTCATCGGCATCACGGGAAGTAACGGAAAAACCGTTGTCAAAGAGTGGTTGTACCAGCTGCTCAGCCCGGATCGCGTCATCACCCGCTCTCCAAGAAGCTATAACTCCCAGATTGGTGTACCTCTCTCCGTGTGGCTCATGAATGAGCATACCGAGCTGGGTATCTTTGAAGCCGGTATCTCCGAAATGGGCGAAATGGAAGCCTTACGCCCCATCATCCAGCCCACCATCGGCATCCTGACCAACATCGGGGGAGCCCATCAGGAAAATTTCTCTTCCCTGCAAGACAAATGCATGGAGAAACTCCAACTCTTTAAAGACTGTGACGTGATTGTCTACAATGGCGACAATGAGCTTATTGCCAGTTGCGTCACCAAATCTTTGTTCACAGCGCGTGAAATCGCCTGGTCGACCAAAGATTCCGAACGCCCGCTCTTTATCGAAAAGATTCTGAAAGATGAAACCGGAACCACCATCAAATACCGCTACCTGGGATTCTTCAAGGAATACCGGATTCCATTTATTGACGATGCTTCCATCGAAAACTCACTCAACTGCTTGGCTGTAGCCCTTTACCTGATGGTGCCACCTGAAACCATTGCAGAGCGTATGCTTCACTTGGAACCCATCGCCATGCGTCTGGAAGTGAAGGAAGGGAAAAACGGCTGTACACTGATTAATGACAGCTACAATTCGGACTTTGCCTCTCTCGATATCGCACTGGACTTTATGATGAGACGCTCGGAGGACAAGAACCGCAAACGCACACTGATTCTGTCGGACATGCTGGAGAGTGGACAGACCAGCAAACTGCTCTACAGACAGGTGGCCGACCTCGTACACAGCCGGAAAGTAGACCATATCATCGGAGTGGGCGAAGAAATCTCCGCAGCAGCCAACCGGTTTGAAATCCAAAAGGATTTCTTTCCCAACACTGCAGAACTTTTGAACTCAGGCCTGCTTCACCAATTACACAACGAAGATATTCTGATAAAAGGAGCCCGTGTGTTCCATTTCGATGAGATTACCGACGCACTCGAATTGAAGGTGCACGAAACCATCCTCGAAATCAACCTGAATGCACTGGTCGACAATTTGAACCATTACCGGAACAAACTGAAACCGGGAGTCAAGATGGTCTGCATGGTAAAAGCTTCTGCCTATGGCGCCGGTTCTTTTGAGATTGCCAAGACCTTGGAAGACCAGCGGGTAGACTATCTGGCCGTGGCCGTAGCCGACGAAGGAGCCGATTTGCGGAAAGCCGGCATCAACAGCTCCATCATGATTATGAACCCGGAAATCACGGCTTTCAAGACCATGTTTGATTATCGTCTGGAACCGGAAGTGTACAGCTTCCACTTATTGGAAGAACTGATTAAGGCTGCCGAACGCGAGGGAGTAAGCAACTTCCCGATTCACATCAAGATTGATACGGGCATGCACCGCCTGGGATTTGCTCCGGAAGAAGTGCCTCAACTGGTACAACGCCTGCAAAAGCAGAGTGCGGTCATTCCCCGTTCCGTATTCTCTCACCTGGTAGGTAGTGACGCAGAACGTTTCGATGCTTTCACCCGCCACCAGATAGAAACCTTTGAAGCTGCCTCAAGCGAACTTCAGCAAGGTTTCAAGCACAAGATTATCCGTCACATCTGCAACACGGCGGGCATCGAACGCTACCCGGGAGCACAGTTTGACATGGTACGTCTGGGTATCGGACTCTACGGTATCGACCCGTTTACCAACAAGATGCTGCATAACGTCACGACTTTAAAAACCACCATCCTGCAGATTCACGATGTACCGGCCAACGACACCGTAGGCTACAGCCGGAAGGGAGTTCTCACACGCGATTCCCGTATTGCTGCCATTCCTATCGGATATGCGGACGGCCTGAACCGACATCTGGGTAACGGACACGGCTACTGCCTGGTGAACGGACAAAAAGCGCCTTATGTAGGAAACATCTGTATGGATGTGTGCATGATTGACGTAACGGACATCGACTGCAAGGAAGGCGACAAAGCCATCATCTTCGGTGATGACCTGCCGGTCACGGTCCTGTCGGATATTCTCGATACCATTCCGTATGAAATCCTGACAAGCGTTTCCAACCGTGTCAAGAGAGTGTACTATCAAGACTGATTCGTCAATTACACAGATAAACAAATACAGCCTCTGGCATGAAAAGATAATTCAATGCCAGAGGCTGTATTTTTATCTATATAACGGATATCTCTTAGAAAGAACAAAAGAAAGTGACCAGAAACGGCACGCTGAAGTCGGTCACAAAACCATGAAAGATGGATACAATCACAAACTGCTGCCCGGAACAACGGGTAATGATGGGTAACGTGGTATCCATGGTGGTGGCTCCTCCCGAGGAGATAGGTGCCAAGTTACCAAACCAACGCACCAGCAAAGGAGCCCCCAACAACGTCATAATCTCCCGGAAAATATTCGACAACAAAGCTACCGTACCCAGTTCCGGTCCCTTATACTCGGTGATAAAAATACTGGATAACGAATAATAGCCCATACCCGAACCTACCGCCATACAATCGGCCATACTCCGATGGGGCAACAGGACACTCACCAAGGCCGCAGCAGTCAACGTGCCCAGTATCGTGGCTATGGGGAGAAACACCAACCTCGGATTCAGGGCACGAAAGTTTCTCAAAGTCTGCGGGTCATTCCCGATGCTCAATCCCACACTGAACATCAGTCCGCACAAAGCATAAAAACTGATATTCGTCTCACCCACGTCGAAAGGTAACCAATGAAATGCTCCGCACAGGGTACCCAGCACGAAAAAACCTATAATAATCAAGCTACCCTTCATACCTCTCCCTTCTTCCTCTTATACAACCAATGCCACAATACCCACGCCAAGGCACAGCTGCCCAACACACAAGCCAGGGCAATGAGACAAGCTTCTCCTCCTAACGTGGCCAAGCCTTCCACAATCCGGCGATTTCCGCCGACCTCCACCCCAAGCAGGAACAAAAGAGCCCAAATCAATGCGGTTATCACCTTCCCAATCCAGGAAAGTCTCTGGCGACGAAGCAAAAAGCCAATCGCTATTCCACCGAACATGACACCTATTACTGTAAACATGTAGTAACCTTATTCAAAATCCGTTGCAAAAATAACAAAAACTCTACTTTTTCACACACGCAGAAGAGAGGATGACAGCCATAAAATAAGAAAGGATTACTGCTCACGCGGTAATCCTTTCTTATTTAGTTAGTAAATTAATTTTGAGAGAATTGAAACTTCACAGCCTCATTGTTGTTTTAAGTTCTAATAAGCACTAACTATATTTATATAAAAGCAAATGAAAATGTTCTATCTGTTACTGTTCTCCTCCAGCCTGGGCTTGGGAGAAGTCTCTTTCATCAGTGTCCTCACCGAATCGGCCTCATAAGCCACCTGTGGGTCTGCCTGCCGATTCTCAAACTGATCATGTACATATACGATACCTGAAGCATCGTCCTCACCTGCATGTTTTACCACACCCCCAAGAGTGAAAAGCAAAATCATCATCGCTGCAGCCTTAAACAACGGCATAAAACGCGTATAGAGCGTCAACCGTCTGGCCTTTACTACCGGACGTTCGATTTCTGCCAGCACACGCTTGTCAAAATCTTCACCCAGCTTCATTTCGCCCGCAGCTTCCTGGTAAGTAAACAAAGAACGGTAACGGCGCAAATGGGCGGGAAGTTCTTTCTGCTGAAAGAAAATCCGGAGAATCTGTTCTTCCTCCACGGAAGTTTCACAGTTCCAGTAGCGTTCCAGAAGTTGTTCAATGTACTTATAGTCCATAATCGTTTATTTCACTGTATTTTAGTTTGATGCGTTGGCGAGCGCGGAAAAGGTTCACTTTCACTTGCTCTTCTGTCACCCCCAGCACATCCGCAATTTCTTTATAACTCTTACCTTCAATATCCCTGAGCTGTACGATGGTTCGTTGCTTCTCGGGAAGTTCGTTTATCAGCCTGTGCACCAGCCGGAACTGTTCATTCCGTTCCATTTGGCTTTCAGGAGTCAATGCATCCGGCATTTCCTGCGTCTCAGGCGTCAGCTCCAAGTTCTGTGCCTCTTTTTTCTGACTCCGGTCGATGGCCAGATTGCGGACAACCGTCAGACAATAGGCTTCGATGGATTCCAGTTGCGCCCATTCCTCGCGTTTGCTCCACACTTTAATCAGTGCATCCTGAACAATGTCTTCCGCCTCGGCCCGATTGAACGTAATGCGCAGGGCCAGTCTGAAAAGCTTGTCCTTCAGCGGTAGGATATCGTCACGAAAACTGATTTCTTGCATTGCTTTCTATAATAATGACGGGTGAGTTACCTAAAAGTTACACCCACCCGTCGATTTTTTTCAATTATTTTCTGATAATGGTTCCCGAGTCTTTGTGAATGGCTGATGCTAAGGTGATTACGACCTGCGACACTCCGGCATCCAAGGCAGAAAAAGAATTTTCCAACTTGGGAATCATGCCTCCTTGTATGACACCCTCGTCTACGTAACGCTTGAACAAGTCGGGAGTCAGTACCGGAATCACGCTGTCATCGTCATTCTCGTCGCGCAGCACCCCTTTCTTTTCAAAACAATAGACCAGTGTCACCTCAAAATATTCAGCCAGGGCCTTTGCCGTTTCTCCGGCAATGGTGTCGGCATTCGTGTTCAGCAGGTTACCGTGGCCGTCGTGCGTCAGCGGTGCCATGACAGGTACAACCTGACGGTGAATCAGATCAGTCAAAGCGGCTCCGTCCACCTTTTCCACATCGCCCACATACCCGTAGTCGATATCCTTCACCGGGCGTTTCACAGAACGGATGACGTTCATATCGGCTCCAGTCAGTCCGACGGCATTCACGCCTCTTGCCTGCAAACCGGCCACGATATTCTTGTTGACCAAGCCTCCGTAGACCATGGTCACCACTTTCAAAGTATCAGCGTCAGTAATACGGCGACCGTTCACCATCCGGCTCTCAATACCCAGTTGGGCGGCAATACGGGTAGCCGAACGGCCTCCACCGTGTACCAGCACCTTATACCCGGGCATGGAAGAAAAATCGTCCAACAGCTGATTCAATGTGTCAGGCTCTTCTACAATCTTTCCTCCAACCTTTATGACTGTCAGTTTCTCTTTCATATCTTATTCTCCCAATTTTATTCCAAATAAGTATAGCCGTACAAGCCGGAACGGTAGTTGGCCAGGAATTCCTTTCCTTCTTCCAAGGAAATACGTCCTTCCTTCACCGACTTGGTGACCCAAGTTTCCAGTGTACGCACCAGTTTCTTCGGGTTATACTGCACGTAGTCGAGCACCTCGGCCACCGTTTCCCCATCAATCACCTGATCGATGCTGTAGCCCTTGTCATCCACACTCACATGTACGGCATTCGTATCCCCGAACAGATTGTGCATGTCACCCAGGATTTCCTGATAAGCTCCTACCAGGAACACACCGATATAATAAGACTCCTTCGCCTTGATGGTATGTACCGGCAAATCGTGGGCCACGTTCCGGCTGGTCACGAAATTGGCAATCTTCCCGTCCGAGTCGCAAGTGATGTCCTGCAGCGTAGCCGTGCGGTCGGGACGCTCGTCCAGACGCTGAATCGGCATAATCGGGAAAATCTGGTCGATGGCCCAGGAATCCGGCAACGACTGGAACAGAGAGAAGTTACAGAAATACTTGTCGGCCAGCAGTTTGTCCAGGTTGCGAAATTCATCCGGCGCATGCTTCAGTCCTGAAGCAATCTGGTTGATTTCACGCGTTACCGACCAGTACATTCGTTCGATCTGTGCCCGTGTCTTCAAATCCACGATACCGTGACTGAACAGGTCGAGCGATTCCTCACGAATCTGCTGCGCATCGTGCCAAGCCTCCAGCATCCGGCTCTGGTTCAGGTTGTCCCAAATCTGATACAGCTCCTGCACCAGTTCATGGTCGTCCTTGCTTACCACGAAATCCTCGTCCATGGAAGGCAGAGAAGCCGTTTCCAGCACCTCAAAAATCAAGACCGAGTGATGAGCCGTGAGCGAGCGTCCGCTTTCCGTAATGATGTTCGGATGCGGGATGTTGTTCTTGTTGCTGGCATCGACCATGATGGAAATGGAGTCGTTCACATATTCCTGAATGGAATAGTTCACGCTGCTTTCACTGTTGGAAGAACGGGTTCCATCGTAATCCACGCCCAGTCCGCCACCGATGTCGACAAACTCCACCGGGAAGCCCAACTGATGCAACTGTACATAGAACTGAGAAGCCTCGCGCAAAGCCGTCTTGATACGGCGTATTTTGGTCACCTGACTGCCGATGTGGAAATGAATCAGTTTCAGACAATCCTGCAAGTCCTTCTTTTCCAGGAAATCAAGTGCCTCCAGCAATTCACTGGAAGTCAATCCGAACTTGCTGGCGTCGCCTCCACTTTCTTCCCACTTTCCGCTGCCGGAAGAAGCCAGTTTAATCCGGATACCGATATTGGGGCGCACGTTCAACTGCTTGGCCATCTTGGCAATCAGCCGCAACTCATTCAGTTTTTCCACCACCAAAAAAATCCGCTTGCCCATCTTCTGCGCCAGCAAGGCCAGTTCAATGTAACTCTCGTCCTTATAGCCGTTACAGATAATCAGCGAGTCAGAATCCGTGTTAATGGCAATCACGGCGTGAAGTTCCGGTTTCGAACCAGCTTCCAGTCCCAGATTAAACTTTTTTCCATGACTGATAATTTCCTCCACCACCGGCCTCATCTGGTTTACCTTAATCGGATAAATGATGAAATTCTCGGCCTGATAGCCATATTCTTCAGAAGCCTGATGAAAACAGTTGGATATTTTTTCAATCCGGTTGTCCAGGATGTCCGGGAAGCGGACCAGCATGGGAGCCGTCACGTCCCTCAGCTGCAATTCGTCCACCAGCTCCTTCAAATCGACAGCTACCCCGTCTTTGCGTGGAGTTACTACCACATGACCTTTGTCATTGATACCAAAGTATGAAACGCCCCACCCCGTGATGTTGTAGAGCTCTTCAGAGTCTTCAATACGCCATTTTCTCATTTCACTACATAAAGTCTAGATTTATACTTCTTTAATTTATCAAGTTCTTCAAGCGGTTTACCGCCCTGTCAATCTGTGCATAACTTTCAAGTTCTTCCGCATTGAAACGCCACTTTGCCTTTGTATAATAAGGCAGCCGCTTTTCCAGTGCCGAAGTAATGACCTGCATCAGTTCCTCGTCCGTTTTGTTCGCCAACAACGGACGTTTGGCCTTTGCTATCTTTAAACGACGGAACAGTACCTCCGGAGATACATCCAGAAATACTGTTTCACCTGTATGATTCATATAATCCATGTTGTCGAAAAAGCAGGGTGTCCCTCCTCCGCACGCAATCAGTACGTCCTCGAACTCACCGGCTTCATGAAGCATCCGCTGTTCCAGCAAGCGGAACCCTTCTTCTCCCCGCTCCGCGAACAAATCGGAGATGGATTTGTGCATGCGCTCCTCGATATACCAGTCCAAATCGACAAACTGCAGTCCGGTAGCCGCACTGTAAGCTTTTCCCAGCGTGGTTTTACCCGAACCCATATAGCCAATCAAGAACACCCTTTTCATTCCTTCTTCTTTGCTTTTGCTCCTTTCACCTTACGCATCTCGGCTTTCTGGTTCTGCAGTTCAATGACCTTGAAGCAGGCTTCCAGATTCAAATCGGCCGGGTTCACGTTGTTCGGAATCTTATAGTTTTTCTTTTGATAAGCGATGTAAGGACCGTAACGCCCGTTCAATATCTGCATATCCGGATTGTCCGGGAACTGCTTGATGATTTTCTGAGCCTCCTGTTCTTTCTTTTCTTTCAACATCTGCTCCGCCTCCTCAAAAGTGACCGTCATGGGGTCTTTGTCCTTCGGGATGGAAACAAATTCATTGCCGTGACGCACATACGGGCCAAAACGTCCCACACCCACCGAAACAGCCTGTCCGTCGAGTTTTCCCAACACCCGAGGCAATTTGAACAAGTCGAGTGCCTCTTCCAGGGTAATGGTTTCCAGCGAATGTTCCTTATTCAGCTGGGCGAATTTCGGTTTTTCCTCATCGTCGGACGAGCCAATCTGTACAACCGGACCAAAACGGCCGATTTTCACGGAAACAGGCTTTCCTGTTTTCGGGTCTGTACCCAGCATACGTTCACCCACCTTATGTTCGGTCTTCGTGGCCAATGTGGTTTCCACCAGCGGATGGAAATTCTCATAGAACACTTCCATCAGGTCGGTCCATTTCTTTTCACCTTCGGCCACTTCATCAAATTCTTTTTCCACGCTGGCCGTAAAGTTATAGTCCATAATCTTCGGGAAATACTGCATCAGGAAGTCATTGACCACACAACCTACATCGGTCGGTATCAGTTTGGACTTCTCACTTCCGCTCATTTCCGTCTGAACCGTTTCTTCTATGTCTTTTCCCGTCAGTTTCAACAGGGAATATTCACGCTTCACGCCTTCCTTATTGCCTTTTTCCACATAACCTCGCTGCTGGATGGTGGAAATGGTCGGCGCATACGTAGACGGACGACCGATGCCCAGTTCTTCGAGTTTGCGCACCAGGCTGGCTTCCGTATAGCGTGCCGGAGCCTGACTGAAGCGCTGTACGGCTGCAATTTCCTCGCGTTGCAGGTTTTCGCCTACCTCCATTTTCGGCAGCCCGGCAGCGTCCTCCTGTTCCGTTTCTTCATCGAAGGATTCCTTATACACTTTCAGGAAACCATCGAATGTAATCACCTCACCCACAGCCTGAAATTCATCCTCACAGCCGCTGATACCAATGGTAGCCGTGGTCTTCTCCAGTTCCGCATCGGCCATCTGTGAAGCCAGCGTACGCTTCCAGATCAATTCATACAAGCGTACTTCCTGCGAAGTACCGTCAATCGATTCATTCGACATATACGTCGGACGGATGGCTTCGTGTGCTTCCTGAACCCCCTTTGTCTTGGTGGCATACTGGCGTGTGTGTACGTAGCGTTCGCCCATCAGGGAAAGAATCGTATCGTGACTGGTAGACAAGGCCAGTTCGGAGAGGTTCACCGAGTCGGTACGCATATAGGTGATCAATCCACTTTCATACAGACGCTGTGCCAGCATCATGGTCTGTGCCACCGTGTAGCCCAGCTTGCGGGCCGCTTCCTGCTGGAGCGTGGAAGTGGTGAAAGGCGGTGCCGGCGACTTCTTCACCGGACGTGTCGTAATATCTTTGATCGTGAAATCCGCATTCTGGCATTTTTCCAGGAACTTCCGCGCCTCTTCCTTCGTCTTGAAGCGGCGTCCGAGTGTCGCACGGATATTGGCCCCTTCCGCATCCTTGAACGTAGCGACCACTTTATACGAAGCCTCACTGGTAAACGCATTGATTTCACGTTCGCGTTCCACAATCAGACGTACAGCCACCGACTGCACACGGCCAGCAGAAAGGGCCGGCTTGATTTTCCGCCACAACACGGGCGACAATTCAAAACCCACAATACGGTCGAGCACGCGGCGTGCCTGCTGTGCATTGACCAAATCAATATTGATGTCACGGGGATGTTCTATTGCCTTCAGGATGGCTGTCTTCGTAATTTCATGGAATACAATTCGTCGTGTCTTCTTCGGATCCAGCTTCAACACCTCAAACAAGTGCCAGGAGATGGCTTCTCCTTCCCGGTCCTCATCGGATGCGAGCCATACCATATCGGCTTTGGCCGCCTCTTCCTTCAACTCGGACACCAGTCTTTTCTTGTCTTCAGGTATCTCGTAAATGGGTTTGAAATGATTTTTTATGTCGATACTGAACGCTTTCTGTTTCAAGTCGCGGATATGCCCGTAACTTGACAATACTTTATAACCCTCCCCCAAAAACTTTTCGATTGTCTTAGCTTTTGCCGGAGACTCCACTATGACCAGGTTATTTTGCATGATATTCTGTATTCCGTTTTTATATTTTTCGGGACAAATGTAGAAAAAAAATTATAACCTACACGATAAACAAACAGAAAATAACTTACTTTGCAAGGGAATATCGCTTTTAACTACCATAATTTATGAACAACAAAAGTATCAATAGCAACAAGCAATTCATGATAGGCAACGGAATCCTGGCCTTCGGCGTGTTTTTTATCGTATGTCTCTTTCTGTACCTGGGTTTCCGAGGCCAGTCCAAAGGAAACGAAAAGCACAAAACCTTCGAAGGACTCTATGCCATAGAGATAGCCAATTCCTTCAGCGGAGACAGTCTTTCGGTCTATATCAACGACAGTCTGCTGTTCAACTCCACCCTCGGCAACAGCTCCGTCAAATTCCAGGTGAAACGTTTTGCCGAGGAAAGCACCCTGATGGTGGTAGACAACCGTACCGATGAGGTGACTCCCTTCAACCTGAATACCGAAGGAAGCCAGGTACAGATTCAAAAGAAAAACGGAAAAACTTTCATTCAGGAAACAGAAAACGAATAAAAAAATTTCTCCAAATTTCAGTCCAAATTCTCTGTCCCACACTGTGGGATACAAAAACCACAGTGTGGGATACATATCCCGCACTGTGAAATACAAATTCCACACTGTGAAACAGAGAAAGCATCTTCTTATTTTCTTTTTATTTTCTTCACATTCCACTTTTATCTTCCTCTTCCCCTCCCTTATCCCTCCAACATCAGATGTCCTTCTTTAAATTGAAACAAATTGCATAAGGATTCTTAGAGAAAGCACGGCCGTGTGCGTAAACGAAAAAAATGTTATTAAATCAGCAAAGTTTCGAAAATAAGTTCTTTCTAATTGGATATTAGAATAAAAGACTGTATTTTTGGGTCGGAATCATTATTTTTAACCTAAAATCCATATAATAAAAGAGAACAAAGAAAAAACATGGAACAAGTTTTTAGTTATATCATCGGGCTCGGGGCAGCCGTGATGATGCCTATTCTGTTTACCATCTTAGGAGTATGCATTGGAATCAAATTCGGCAAAGCGCTGAAAAGTGGTTTATTAGTCGGAGTAGGATTTGTAGGGCTTTCTGTGGTGACAGCCCTTTTGACCAGCAGTCTGGGGGAACCTTTAAAAAAGGTAACGGAAATCTATGGACTGAGTCTGGGTATTTTTGATATGGGATGGCCGGCAGCCGCATCGGTAGCCTACAACACTTCCGTAGGTGCATTCATCATTCCGGTATGTTTGGGTGTAAACATTATCATGTTGCTGACAAAAACCACGAAGACGGTCAACATCGATTTATGGAACTACTGGCATTTCGCCTTTATCGGTGCGGTAGTTTATTTTGCTACGGAAAACATCTGGTGGGGATTCTTCTCAGCCATTATTTGCTACATTATTACATTGATTATGGCCGACCTGACCTGCAAGCAGTTCCAGTCTTATTATGAAAAGATGGACGGAATCTCTATCCCGCAGCCGTTCTGCCAAGGATTCGTACCGTTTGCCCTGGTCATCAACAAGGTACTTGATAAAATTCCGGGATTCGACAAACTGAATATCGATGCCGAAGGAATGAAAAGAAAATTCGGTATCATGGGAGAGCCTCTTTTCCTGGGAGTCGTAGTAGGCTGCGGTATCGGTGCACTGGCCTGCAAAAACAGCCAGGAGCTGGTTGACGGCATCCCGGCCATTCTGGGATTGGGTATCAAGATGGGAGCCGTGATGGAGCTGATTCCACGTATCACCTCCTTGTTTATTGAAGGTTTGCGTCCGATTTCTGACGCGACCCGCGAACTGATTGCCCGCAAATTCAAGAACAGCGCAAGCCTGAACATCGGTATGAGCCCGGCACTGGTAATCGGTCATCCGACTACGCTGGTCGTTTCCCTGCTGCTTATCCCAGTGACTCTGTTCCTGTCTGTCGTATTGCCCGGCAACCAATTCCTGCCGCTGGCTTCACTGGCGGGTATGTTCTACCTGTTCCCGGCCGTACTGCCTATCACCAAAGGTAACGTATTGAAAACCTTCCTCATCGGATTGGTCTCACTGATTGTAGGTCTGTACTTCGTAACCGATCTGGCTCCGTTCTTTACACAGGCCGCCCAAGACGTATTTGTCCGCACCAAAGATACTGCCGTACAGATTCCGGAAGGATTCCAGGGAGGTGCCCTCGACTTTGCTTCCAGCATCTTCTCTTGGATTATTTTCCATGCGGTCTATAACTTGAAGATTGTAGGATCCATCATCTTGGTGATTGTCACCCTGGCAATGGCCATCTACAACCGCCGCCGCATTATTAAAGAAGCAAAACACATTGAAGAATAAAAACCAACAAATATCAAACGCTTATGAAAAAATTAGCTATGGCTATGATGCTGGGCGTAGCAGCTCTTTCAGCTAACGCTCAGGTAAACTACCGGATGCAGACAGCCTGCAATCCGCAAGATGTAAAGACATACGACACACAAAGACTGCGCAGCAGCTTCATGATGGAGAAAGTGCTGGTAGCCGATGAAATCAATGTAACTTACTCTTTGTACGACCGTTTCATTTTTGGTGGTGCCATGCCGGTCAACAAGGAATTGTCTTTGGATACCATCGACCCGTTGAAAGCTCCCTACTTCCTGTTCAACCGTGAGCTGGGTGTCATCAACATCGGCGGTGACGGTATCGTGACAGTAGACGGAAAGGAATATGAGCTGAAATTCAAAGAAGCCCTCTACGTAGGACGCGGCAATCAGAAAGTGACTTTCAAGAGCAAGGATGCCAGCAAACCGGCCAAGTTCTACATCAACTCTGCCATCGCTCACAAAGAATACAAGACACAGTGGGTTACTATCGACGGACGCAAAGGTTCTCTGAAAGCAAACTCTTTTGCTGCCGGTAAGATGGAAGAAAGCAACGACCGTGTGATCAACCAGCTGATTGTAAAGAACGTACTGGAAGAAGGTCCGTGCCAGTTGCAGATGGGCTTGACGGAACTGAAACCGGGTAGCGTATGGAACACCATGCCGGCCCACACACACAGCCGCCGTATTGAAGCTTACTTCTACTTCAACGTACCGGAAGGCAACATGATCTGCCACCTGATGGGACAGCCGCAGGAAGAACGTCTGGTATGGCTGGCCAACGAACAGGCTATCATGTCACCGGAATGGTCTATCCACGCAGCAGCCGGAACCAGCAACTACATGTTCATCTGGGGTATGGCCGGTGAAAACCTGGACTATGGCGACATGGACAAGATCCAATATACTGAAATGAGATAACACACACTTTCTTTACGAAAGTTCCTATACACAAATTCCACAGACTTACACAGCACTCGATAAATGATGAGCCTGTGAGGTCGGTGGAATTTGTCATTTTACCTTATGTTACCGGAATTCAGACAAATACAAACTGAATTCTTATCTGTTTTTACAGGCAGAACGCTTGTGAAAGAAGCATCTTTAATCTAATATCATTATATGAGTACATTACAAACGACAAGCGAAAAAATGAGCAACTACCGATGGATTATCTGCTTCATGCTATTTTTCGCCACTACGGTCAACTATCTCGACCGTCAGGTGCTTTCTCTTACGTGGAAAGACTTTATCGCACCGGAATTTCACTGGACAGACACACACTACGGAACCATCACAGCCATTTTTTCAATCATCTATGCAATTGCCAATCTTTTTGCCGGCCGTTTTGTCGATTGGCTGGGAAGTAAAAAAGGCTATCTATGGGCTATTGCCATCTGGTCGGTCGGTGCCTGCCTGCATGCACTCTGTGGCTGGGCCACGGAAATGAGTCTGGGACTCCAGGACGTGAACGACATGCTTTCCGCTTCCGGCGCACTGACCTCTACCATCGCCATTACCAGTGTGTATTACTTCATTGCCGCACGCATTGTGCTGGCTATCGGCGAATCAGGCAACTTCCCTGCTGCCATCAAGGTGACAGCAGAATATTTTCCCAAAAAAGACCGCGCATTCTCCACTTCCATTTTTAATGCAGGAGCTACCGTAGGCGCACTCATTGCCCCGGTCAGCATCCCGTCATTGGCCAGCTACTTTAAAAGCATAGGAGTAGGCAACGGATGGGAAATGGCCTTTATCGTAATCGGTGCGCTAGGTTTCGTCTGGATGGGACTCTGGCTGTTCGTATATAAAAAGCCTCAGGAGAATCCCCGTGTCAATGCGGCCGAGCTGGCCTATATCCAACAGGACAAAGAAAATGAAGACACTTCCAGCACTGCCACGGAAGAAGGTCCCAAACTTTCACTCTGGCAATGTTTCAGATACCGCCAGACCTGGGCTGTGGCACTCGGCAAGTTCCTGACCGACGGGGTATGGTGGTTCTTCCTGTTCTGGACCCCCGCCTATATTTCCGACGTGTATGGTTTCGCTTCCGACAGCGCCACCGCACAGCTGCTGATTTTTGTATTGTATGCCATTACCATGCTCTCTATCTATGGGGGGAAACTGCCGACCATCATCATCAATAAAACGGGAAAGGACCCGTATGCCGCCCGCATGAAAGCGATGCTGATTTTTGCCATCTTCCCGCTGTTTGCCCTGTTTGCACAACCGTTAGGCAATATTTCCTACTGGTTCCCTGTCATCATTATCGGTATCGCCGGAGCAGCCCATCAATCCTGGTCGGCCAACATCTACTCTGTGGGCAGTGACATGTTCCCCAAGAGTGCCGTGGCTACCATCATCGGTATCGGAGGAATGGCCGGAGGTGTAGGAGCCTTCCTTATCAACATGTGTTCGGGTATCTTGTTTGATTATGCAGAAGCCACCCAAATGGCCTTCCTCGGCTTCCAAGGAAAAGAAGCGGGTTACTTCATCATTTTCTGTATCTGCGCAGTAGCCTACTTGATTGCATGGTGCGTCATGAAGGCACTTGTACCAAAATACAAGCTGATAGAAGCCTGACTACACAAATTTCCAGCTATTTGAAGATTTATCAAGGGATATGTAAAAACCAACCTTTACATTTGCCTTGATAAATCTTTTTTTGTAAATACCAAAATCTCATGAAAAAACAACTCTGCCTTTTATGTATCTTATTTTTAAGTCGCCTGCTCTCCGCGCAAGAAAGTATTGACTTATCGGGGAAATGGGGATTTCAGATAGACCGGAACGACAAGGGGATAACTGAAAAATGGTATAACCACCCACTTGACGACCGGATTAATCTGCCTGGTTCCATGCCAGAAAAGTTAAAGGGAGACCTCCCTTCCGTCAAAACCCAATGGACAGGTTCACTTTACGACAGTTCCTTCTACTACAATCCGGAACTGGAAATGTTCCGCCGCACAGAGAACCTGAAACTCCCCTTCTTCCTGACTCCCGTACGACACTATGTAGGAGTGGCCTGGTATCAACGGGAGATTCACATTCCATCTTCCTGGAAAGGAAAGCGCATCATGCTTTTTCTGGAACGTCCTCACATTGAAACCACGGTCTGGGTAAACAACCAGCGCATCGGCTCACAAAACAGCCTCACCACGCCACACGAATATGATATCACTTCGGCCATAAAGCCGGGAAAGTCCACACTGACACTACGCATAAACAATGACGAAAAGTGTGCCAAAGTAGGACTAAACTCGCACAGCATCACTGACCACACACAAGGCAACTGGAACGGAGTGGTGGGACGCATGCTGCTTTATGCCGTTCCAGACACTCACTTTGAAGACATCCAGGTATATCCGGACCCCGACAAACAACAGGCCCGGGTACGTGTGGTCGTGCAAGGCCAGAAAGGCAGTGTGAAGCTGGTTCTGAAAGCAGAAAGCTTCAACAGCGAGACTCATCACCAAGTACCGGAAATCACACAAACTTTTTCCAAGAAGCAACTGAGCGATACCCTAGAAATGGTACTGCCTATGGGCAAAGACGTACAACTGTGGGATGAATTCCATCCGGCACTCTACCGGCTGACCGCTACCCTGACCCAAGGAAAGCAGACAGAGCAGCGTGACGTAGAATTCGGGATGCGTACCTTTACCATTCAAGGGCGCTGGTTTTACGTGAACGGAAGAAAAGTCATGTTGCGGGGTACAGTAGAGAACTGTGATTTTCCGCTCACAGGTTATCCGCCTATGGACGAAGAAAGCTGGGAACGGGTATTCCGCATCTGCCGCAATTACGGACTGAACCACATGCGCTTCCATTCCTACTGTCCGCCGGAGGCAGCCTTCAAGGCCGCCGACCGGGTAGGATTCTATCTGCAACCGGAAGGCCCGAGCTGGCCGAACCATGATGTACGTCTGGGGCAAGGGCAATATATCGACCATTATCTGATGGACGAAACCATCCGTATGAGCAAATGGTATGGAAACCATGCCTCTTTCTGCATGCTGGCCTGCGGCAATGAGCCGTCCGGCAACTGGGTGCCCTGGGTTTCCAATTTCGTCGACTTCTGGAAAGCGCACGACACCCGTCGGGTATATACTGGTGCTTCTGTAGGAGGAGGATGGGCCTGGCAACCCAAAAGCCAATATCATGTGAAGGCAGGAGTCAGAGGACTGGAATGGAACAAACAGAGACCGGAGACGCTGACCGACTTCAGAGAACGTATTGATACAGTGAAACAACCGTTTGTCTCACACGAAACAGGACAATGGTGTGTCTTCCCGAATTTTAATGAAATCCAGAAATATACAGGAGTCAACAAAGCCGGTAACCTGGAAATCTTCCAATACCTGCTCGATGCACACGGCATGAAAAACAAAGGACACGATTTCATGATGGCTTCAGGAAAGTTACAGGCTCTTTGCTACAAGCATGAAATCGAACGTACCCTGCGTACACCCGACTATGCCGGATTCCAGCTGCTGGCCCTCAATGATTATTCCGGACAAGGGACAGCTCTCGTAGGTATTCTGGACGTATTCTTCGAAGAAAAGGGATACATAAACGCAGCACAATGGAGACGGTTCTGCAGCCCGACGGTACCGCTGATACGTACGGAAAAATTCGTCTATACAACCCACGAAACTTTCCATGCCGGCGTAGAAGTGTCACATTTCGGAGAAAAACCGCTCCACGACGCAAAAGTCACCTACCGCATCACCGATGCTTACGGAAAGGTCTATGCCCAAAATGTGTTAGGAAGATTCGACATTCCTATCGGGAACCTGAATTCAACAGGCGAAATCAACTTCCCATTGAAAGACATTCCTCATGCCATGAAACTGAATGTAGAGGTACGGATTGAAGGAACAGATGCGGTGAACGACTGGGATTTCTGGGTATATCCTGAAAAAGTCGACATCGAAACGGGAGAAGTATATCAGATAGATTCTCTGGACAGTAAGGCCCTGAACGTCTTGGAACAAGGAGGAAAAGTCCTCATCACGGCAGGACGGAAAGTATCCTACGGAAAAGAAGTTGTACAGTACTTTACTCCTGTATTCTGGAATACTTCCTGGTTCAAGATGCGTCCGCCTCACACCACGGGTATCCTGACCAACCCTCACCACCCTCTGTTCCGGGAATTCCCCACTGAATACCACAGCAACCTGCAATGGTGGGAATTACTGAACCGGGCTCCGGTCATGCAATTCACGGATTTCGACGAAAGTTTCCAGCCGCTCATCCAAAGCATTGACACCTGGTTCATCAGCCGTAAGATTGGGGTTCTGTTTGAGGCCAACGTGCTGAACGGCAAACTCATCATGACGACCCTGGACCTGGACAGCGAGCCAGACAAACGAATTGTAGCTCGACAGCTGAAGAAATCGGTGCTTGATTACATGAACTCCGACAGTTTCCATCCAACGTATCGTGCGGATGTCAAACAAATTCAGGAACTGTTCACCAAAGTGGCTGGTTCACCGATGTTATATACCAAGGACTCTCCCGATGAATTGAAACCGAAACTGAAATAAAGCGGACTGCAACAGTCACTTTTTTATAATAAAACAACATCCCTCCCGTTACAGTTTTCTGTAGCAGAAGGGATGTTTCTATTTTCCTTTTATTTCTTCAGTTCCGGATAACTGATACGTGTGTGATACATGGTTTTCAGTTTTTCCTTGAATACCGCCTTCACCGTCGCAATATCCTTGAACGTGATCGGACATTCCTTGAAATACCCGTCCTGTACCTGACTGTCGATAATTTTCTCTACCAAAGCCGAAATACTTTCCTCCGTATACTCCGGCAGACTTCTGGAAGCGGCTTCCACAGAATCGGCCATCATCAGGATAGCCTGCTCCTTAGTGAAGGGGTTAGGCCCCGGATAGCGGAAAGCTTCCTTATCGACTTCTTCATCGGGATGTTCATTCTGGTAAGATATATAGAAATACTTGGTCAGTCCTTTTCCGTGATGCGTGCAGATGAAATCTTTGATCACCTGCGGCAAATCGTGCTTGTCGGCCAATTTCATTCCGTCGGTCACATGGCTGATGACAATCTGTGCACTCTGCTTGTAGCTGAGCTGGTCGTGCGGATTCACACCCGACTGGTTTTCCGTAAAGAAGGCAGGATTCATCATCTTCCCGATATCATGGTACATGGCGCCTGTACGTACCAGCTGACTGTTGGCCCCAATCCGGTTGGCCGCCGCAGCCGTCAGGTTGGCCAGCTGAAGCGAATGTTGGAACGTGCCGGGTGCTACCTCCGACATCTCACGCATCAGCTTGTTGTTGATATTCGACAATTCCACCAAGGTGACATTCGAAGTAAAGCCGAATGTCTTTTCCAGAATGAACAGCAACGGATATGTAAACAACAGCAAGATACCGTTCAACATAAAGTTCATATACATGTGCGTGCTCAGCTGGGCCACCTCACTGACATGAATCAGGTCGAGCGCCAGATACATCAGGGCATAAGCACATGCCACAATCAACGCGCTGCGGAAGAGCTGGGAACGCTGGGACAGCTCCCGCAAGCTGTAGATGCCGGCCATACCTGCCGCCATCTGCAGCAAAATAAACTCATGAGGGGTACGCAGGCAGATGGAACACAGCAGAATGGTAATGACATGAGCCATAAACGCCGTACGGGAATCCAGGAAGATACGGATTATCAGCGGAATCATGGCAAAAGGTACCACATACACACTCATAAAGGCATGTTCCACCATCACAGACGAAATGACAGGAAAGGCCACAATAATGATAAAGAGCAAGGCCAGCGTCCGGTGCTTTTTGTAATAATCACTCCGGAAAAGTTCCAGATAAATCATGAAGCAACCTATCAGCAAAGACACGAAAAGCAACTGCCCCAGTAAGGTCAAACGTTTCTCCGACACCGTTTCACTGCGTTTGTCCCACTCCTTCTCCAGCGACTTCAAGATGTTGTAGGTACGACTGTCAATAATCTCTCCGCGGTCGATGATTTTCTGGCCGTTCATCACAAAGCCGTTGGCCCACGACAATCCACCCAACAGATCCTGTTTGGCCGCTTCCGATTTCTGGGCGTCATACACCAGGTTCGGAGCAATGTATTCATTCAAGTTGCACCGCTGCAGCAACAGCCGGCGGTAATGCAACGTATCGGCAAAAATCAGCGTTTCGTAAGCCGTCTTGAAACTGTAGAGTTCGTTTATAGCCACCTGATTTGCCGTATTCTTATCCACCAGCTGGATGGAATGTACGCTGTCCTTACGCAATTTCTCCCAGTCGTTGGGGGCGAAAATCCCTTTCTCATACACCACTTTCAACAACCGTTCAATGTGATGCTGGTAGGCCGGTGCCGGAATGATGCGGTGTAAACTGTCGGTATAGGCTTTCTTGAACTGCTGTATCATCCGTTCGCCCACGGTCTTGTCCAGCCGGTAATACGGACTGTACAGACGCATGATACTGTCCTGCTCGCGCTGCACTTCGGTATCTTCCTTATAGATAGGAAAATCGAAGGAAGCCTGCAACAGGCCATACTTCCAAGGTTTGTTGATGTCAAATTGATAGTTAAACCGCCCTTCTCGCGGTAAAAAATAGACAATCACACTAACGGTTACAATGAATATGCCCAGTTTATATAACAATCCTTTATAGGAAAACTGTCGTTCGGTCTGTAAACTTTTCATGTCAAAGAGATATTTTGCGTGCAAAATAAGAAAAAAACGGGAAAATTAGATTAATTTTGCGGCGTATTTTTAGATAAAAACCACAATGTCAGAAAGAAAAGTAAGAGTCCGTTTTGCACCGAGTCCCACAGGTGCGTTGCATATCGGCGGCGTACGTACCGCTTTGTACAATTATCTGTTTGCCCGCCAGCACGGGGGAGAACTGGTTTTCCGTATTGAAGATACCGACTCACACCGTTTCGTTCCGGGTGCTGAGGAATACATTATCGAATCGTTCAAGTGGCTGGGCATCAAGTTCGACGAAGGTGTCAGCTTCGGAGGAAACTATGGTCCGTACCGCCAGTCGGAACGCCGTGACATTTACAAGAAGTATGTGCAGGTGCTGCTGGACAACGGAAAGGCTTACATCGCTTTCGATACGCCCGAAGAACTGGAAGCCAAACGCAAGGAAATTCCAAACTTCCAGTACGATGCTTCTACGCGTATGTCTATGCGCAATTCACTGACCCTTCCGAAAGAAGAAGTAGACAAACTGATTGCAGAAGGCAAGCAGTATGTGGTCCGTTTCAAGATTGAGCCGAACGAAGACGTGCATGTACACGATATCATCCGCGGAGAAGTGGTCATCAACTCTTCTATCCTCGACGACAAAGTATTATATAAATCGGCTGACGAACTGCCGACTTACCATCTGGCCAACATCGTAGACGACCACCTGATGGAAATCTCACACGTAATTCGCGGAGAGGAATGGTTGCCTTCGGCTCCGTTGCACGTACTGCTGTACCGTGCGTTTGGCTGGGAAGACACCATGCCGGAATTTGCCCATCTGCCGCTGCTGCTGAAACCGGATGGAAACGGCAAGTTGAGCAAGCGTGACGGTGACCGTCTGGGATTCCCGGTATTCCCGCTTGAATGGCACGACCCCAAAACGGGAGAAGTTTCTTCCGGATACCGTGAATCGGGTTATCTGCCGGAAGCAGTCATCAACTTCCTGGCCCTGCTGGGATGGAACCCGGGCAACGATCAGGAAATCATGTCGATGGACGAACTCATCAAGTTGTTCGACCTGCACCGTTGCAGCAAGGCCGGTGCCAAGTTCGACTACGAAAAGGGAAAATGGTTCAACCATGAATATATCCTGATGAAAAGCGACGAAGAAATCGCCCAGCTGTTCATGCCGATTCTGAAAGAGCACGGCATCGACGCACCGATGGACAAGGTGGTTACCGTAGTCGGACTGATGAAAGGCCGTGTAAGCTTCATCAAGGAATTGTGGGACACCTGCAAGTTCTTCTTCGTAGCTCCGACAGAATACGATGAAAAGACCGTGAAGAAACGCTGGAAAGAAGATTCAGCCGCACGCATGACCGAACTGGCCGACCTGCTGGAATCACTGGATGATTTCTCACTGGCTCACCAGGAAGAAGTGGTCATGAAATGGATTGAGGACAAAGGTTACCATTTGGGTAACATCATGAATGCTTTCCGCCTGACACTGGTAGGAGAAGGAAAAGGTCCCCACATGTTTGATATCTCAGCTGTACTGGGCAAAGAAGAAACAGTAGCACGTATGCGTCGTGCGGTAGAGGTACTCAAATAAACGAAGACATGATTTATAATTTTATCATCGGCCTTTATACAAGTGCAGTCAGATTGGCTGCACTTTTTAATAAGAAGGTGGCCCTGATGGTCAAAGGAGAAAAGGAATCTTTTGACATTCTAAAGAATCAGATTGTACGTGGCGAAAAATACCTGTGGTTTCACGCGGCTTCTTTGGGAGAGTTTGAACAAGGCCGTCCGCTGATTGAGGAAATCCGGAAAAAATATCCGCAATACAAGATTCTCCAGACCTTCTTCTCGCCTTCCGGATACGAGGTACGGAAGAACTACAAGGGAGCGGACATCGTCTGCTATCTGCCGCTCGACACACCGGGCAACGTAAAGCGTTTCTTGGATCTGGCCCAACCTTATATGGCCTTCTTCATCAAGTATGAGTTCTGGCAGAACTACCTGACGGAACTGAAACGACGGAATATTCCGGTCTACAGTGTGTCTTCCATCTTCCGGAAAGAGCAAATCTTCTTCCGCTGGTATGGGAAAAGCTACCGCAAGGTGTTGAACACGTTTACCCACCTCTTCGTACAGGACGAAGCATCCGTGAAACTGTTGCAGTCCATCGGCATCACGAATACGACGATTGTCGGTGATACCCGTTTTGACCGGGTACTGGAAATCTGCCGTCAGGCCAAAGAGCTTCCTCTGGTAGAACTGTTCAAGGGAGATCATACCGCCTTTGTAGCCGGCAGTTCCTGGGGACCGGACGAGGATATTTTCATCCCATACTTCAACGCACATCAGGAGGCGAAGCTCATCATTGCTCCCCACGTGATTGAGGAAAGCCATTTGAAAGAGATTATCGGCAAGCTGAACCGTACGGTCGTACGTTACACGCAGGCCACAGAGGAGAAGGTGAAAGAAGCCGACTGCCTGCTGATTGACTGTTTCGGTCTGTTGTCTTCCATCTACCGCTACGGAGAAATCGCCTACATCGGAGGCGGATTCGGAGTCGGTATCCACAACGTACTGGAAGCAGCGGTGTATGGCATGCCGGTCATCTTCGGCCCGAACAACAAACGTTTCCGCGAAGCACAGGGTTTGCTGCAATGCAAAGGGGGCTTTGAAATACAGGGAGCGGAAGACTTCAAGAAAATCATGGACGAGTTCCTGACCAATTACGAGGCCTTGGACAAAGCAGGCAAAAAAGCCGGAAACTATGTACGAGACAATGCCGGTGCCTTGGAAAAGATTATGCATACCGTGACGCTATAATCCGTGCGCATAAAATAAAAAGGAGCTGAAGAGAAGAAAATTTGATTTCTTTCCTACTTCAGCTCCTTTCTTTATCTAACAGTATTCAAAAGAACCGTCATTTCAACATTGCTCATACGATTGGGCCTGTTGCGATGTCTGGTCTTCTTATCAGCGATCATATATCTTTCCTGTCGTAACACCGATTCCTTACAAAAATCATCGGTACCAGTTTTGTCTTCCCCAGACTTACTCAGACTTCCTCCGTTCTTTTTGATAAGCCTCGAACATTTCTGCCAAGGTTTCCATCGGAATATGCAGCAAATACATCTCTTTGAACACATCGGGCAATACTTGCTGGAGGAAGGTCTCTTTCCGAAGTGCCACAATCTTCTGTGCAGCCCCGGTAGACACGAAATAGCCTAATCCCCGTTTGTTGTAAATAATGCCCTGATTTTGCAGGTAATCGTATGTACGGACCACTGTATTGGCATTGACCTCCACCACGCCCGCATACTCACGAACCGACAGGATGCGCCCTTCTTCCTCGTACACATTCTGAAGAATCTCATCCATGATACGATCGGCTATCTGCAAATAAATCGGTTTATTCTCTTTAAAAGTCATAGGCGCCACAGCTTTCGTTTAATTACTTGTGAACGGGTAAACAGCCGGTACGACAGCCACCAGTTGAAAAGAGTAAATAAAAAGAAGAAAATAGTAATTATTGCCAACACACCATCTACAAATTGGGGGGTATCCTGAAAGTGCTCCTTTATCCACTCTGAAAGACGAATTAAAGATCCTCCTTCTGCCAGACTGGCAAACAAAATTCCTCCAAGAATCGTCACTGCCAGACAGGTTCCGATGGTTTTCAGGAAAGGATGTTTATACCAAAAGCTCCCTCCCAAGATAAAGAGCGAATGATTCCACAGGGAGAATATCCATACGAGGAGCTGCATCAACCACCAAGAATATACGGGTTCGCCTGTTGCGTCTACCGAAGCATGTGTAGCCCATTTCATGGAAAATACTTCCACTAATATCGGCTGGCTATATATCGCCGGTAAATCAAACAAAGGCAGCAACAGGTAATGAGTAAGTTCCAATGCCAGCAAGGCTACCAGCACCATCAACAACGTACCTATGGTCACCAATACCGCCCGTGAAAAGAACTTCTCCAGCTTCGTGGCCGGAAGCAGCAAATAAGAGATGCGTTTCTCCTTGCTGTCCATGCATTTCATGATTCGGGAAGCGTAGAAAATCATCGCAAAACTCACTACCATGCCAATTACCCCTAACATATTGCCACAAAAACGATGAAAGGAATAAACCTCCGGAAAACCTGTCTCTACCCAATCCTCTGCCGACCACAAAAGGCCCAACATCGGGAAAAAGAAGGCCGCAAAGATACCCAGCAAGCCATAAAGGTTACTTTTCCAGTTCTCTATCCAATCGCGTTGCATAATATTCCGCACGCGTGCCATACTAAAAGTTGTATCCATCATGCCGTGTCGTTTATTTATCATTAAATATCGCTTGTATTTTCTCACGTTCCGTCAACAGAGCGTTGAACAGCAACTCCAGATTCAACGGACTTTCTTCTCCCGAAAGGTTAGGCCATATCACGCTGTTTCCATGTACGGATGGCTGCACAAAAAGGGCATCGTCTGTCGGCTCATTCATCCCTTGTTCCGCAAATAAGAGCTTGTCCGTAATGTCTACTACCGAACGATTCAGCAGCACCTCATTCCCTTCGATTACCACTACCTGATCCAACAAACGGTCAATATCCCTCACCTGATGCGTAGAAACCACCACAGATTTCTCCTCTGTCATCCCCGAAGCAATTACTTTACGGAACTGACTTTTGGAAGGAATATCCAGTCCGTTGGTCGGTTCATCCATCAAAAGTAAGGAAGTATTAGCCGCCAGTGCAAAACACATGTAAGCCTTTTTCTTCTGTCCCATGGACAACTCTCCCAAGTGAATGTCTTCATTCAGTTCAAAATCATTCAGACAGCTCCGCAACAATTCCCGACTGAAACGAGGATAAAACGGAGCGTTTACTTTCACAAACTGCTGCAGGCTCAAATTGGGCAAGGTAAATTCTTCCGGAACCAGATACAGGTCGGACAAAGTCGCCGGCAGACGCTTTTGTACATCTATTCCTTTCATCCAGACACTACCACCTTGCGGACGTAACAAACCACTCATCAAATAGAGTAAAGTCGATTTACCCGTCCCATTCTTTCCCAAAAGGCCTATCACCTTTCCTGCCTCCATTTCCAGGGAAAAATCCTGGAAAATGGAAGCTTTCTTTCCATAGCTGAAGGTCAATCCTTCGATTCTTATCATAGACGTGTTCATGTTGTTGATTAATGATATTAGTGTAATAGTTTAATAGTACACCGCAAATGTAATGCTTTTTCTTAAATCCACAAGCATAAACGAAGTTTTTAACAAGAAAAACAGATTGAATTCAAGTCTCCGGCCTTTTAAGGTGCTATCAGAGGGAAAAAAGGAAAAAGACAAGAACACCTACGACAAAACAGAAAATAGCGTAAGAGAAGAGAAAAAGGGCTTAAAAGAGGAAGTCTATAGACAAAGCAGCCAACGAAAAAAGGAAACGGCAGAAAAAGGGAGAACAATTTTTCCGTGAAGAAAGAAGCGGAGACTTCCAGAATGATCCGCAAGGGCACAAAAAAGCCCCGAGATATTGCTATCCCGAGGCTCTCTGTAAAACGGCGACTACCT
>ERZ779669.38-NODE-38-length-78329-cov-7.368730_pt1 | contig 78329 bp, 52 predicted proteins | sample MGYA00511372_ERZ779669 | MGnify/ENA primary metagenome ERZ779669 (study PRJEB29588, sample SAMEA1967891) | human gut metagenome | biome: human gut; feature: human-associated habitat; material: faeces | place: Denmark | collected 2008/2010 ... | reverse complement strand
AAAAATCTGGACGGCTATCTTTTTATGTGGTGAACGCTATCGCGGACGGTTGTACAGGTAAAACGCAAAGGCGTTTTTTTATATGTGGTTGTGTAATTTTTAAATAGTTGTCAATCAGCCGGTTATGATTTTATGTTAGAACCGACACCGTATGTCGATACCCACCTGTACGGGGCGTCCCTTTTGGGCAAAGCCGCGGCTCATGGTTTCAAAGTAGAACGCCTGATAATCCTTGTTCAAGGCGTTGTTCACCCAGATGCCGATCTGTCCGTTTCCTTTGTTCAGGCTGAGGCGTCCGTTCAGTGTGCCGTAGAGGGCCTGGCTGGCGTTGTTCTGCTCTGTCCAGTAGATACGGCCTGCCGCCCGGTAGTTGGCATCGAGGGTGATGTTGTCCAATAACGCATTGTTACGGAACGGGAAGATGTACTGTCCGCCTACGGTAAAGGTATGCTTGGGTACGAACGGTACATAATTTCCGTTGTAGTTTTCCGTCTCGCTCACCACGTAGTCGGTGAAAGTGGCGTAAGTATAGCCATAGTTTCCGTTCAGGCTGAATTTGTCAGTGAGCTGGGCACGCAGGCTGGCTTCGGCTCCCAGGCTCCGACTCTTTCCGGCATTGACAGTGATGCGTCCCAGTCCGCTTTCGGCGAAGCGTGACAACTGCTGGTCGCGGGTATCCATGTAGAAGGCAGAAAGGTCGGCTTGCAGTTTTCCGTTCAGCAGGGTGAGGTGCGAACCGATTTCATAGTTCCATGAATATTCCGGCTTGTAGAGCGTGGCAGCCTTCACGTCGGTTTGAGGAGCTTGGGCCATACCGTTCAGCATGTTTGCAATCATCTGCTTCTTGTCCTCGCTCAGCATGGGTACCTTATTGACAATAGGAATCGTTACATCGGCTACATCTTTCATCATGCTGGCCTGCATGTCGTTTTGCAGCAGGTCGGAAAACATCTGGATGTTGTATCCTCCCGAGCGGTAACCTTTGCTCACGCTGACGTAGATGTTGTTGCGTGAATCAAAATCGTATTGCAGGGCAAACTTGGGCAACAGCTGGATGTAGTCGTGCGACAGCTTTCCGTTGTACTTGTTGTCCACGTTGAAGTCCTGTGCCGGTACCATCGGGATGACCCTGTTGCCAGGAGTCAGTGTGCCGCTCAGTGAGTAGGTATGGGTAAACTGGCAACCGCTGTAATAATCCAGCTTCAGGCTTTCATAGTCCATGCGGAGACCGGCGGTCAGCGAAAGGCCTTCCAGACCGAATAGGTCGTTGAAAGTGGACTGGTGGAACACGGCCGCATTCAGGACCGGAGTGCCGAACTGTCCCGGGATGACCAGCTGTTCGCCGTTGATGACATCATTGAAAGTCATCTTCATGGTCATCGGACCGGCCGATATGGTAGGCATGTACTTATTGGCATTGGTATTGATGGTAGAATTCAGCCAGTTCACTCCGTCCTTCTGGAAAGTGACAGGAGCCTCCGTATCGAGCCACTGGTAGAAGCCGCTCACTCCGGTGGTCCACTGCCAGCGTCGTCCGGGCTTGGATTTGAGGACAATTTCCTCGCTCAACGTCTTGGAGTTCTGCTTCTGCATCATGGTATAGATGTTCTGTTCCGTGAAGTCCTGGTCCAAATCCATGTGGTCGCGCAGGTACTGGAAGCCGGTCACGCTGCTCAGTATGAAGTTGTCGGCCTGATATTCCAGATTCAATCCAGTATTCATCAGGTTACGCTTGTAACCGCAGGGATTGTCGTACGAAATGCGTCCGATATATTGCGCCCGGTCTTCTTCGCCTTTTACTTTTCCGGTATATTCATACGGATAACCTCCCTGGTTGGTATATTCGTAGTTCACGGTGAAGTCGAGTTTCAGGTTGTCCGTGGGCAAGTAGATGGCACGGATACGTCCGCCGAATTCATTGTCGGTATCAATCCGTTTGCCGTTGAAGTCATTCTTGAAGAACCCGCCCTTATGGTCGTAGAACAAGCCTACCGAGAAGGCGAACTGGCTGGAGATACGGTGGTAGTGAGTGAGCGAGGCATTGTAGTTGTTGTAAGTGGCCGCTCCCAGGCGAAGGTCTGTGCCCTGATATGTGAACGGTGATTTGGTGAACACACGGATGAGTCCGCCCATGGTGTTGCGTCCGTAGAGCGTTCCCTGCGGTCCGCGCATGACGTCGATACGCTCGATATCCGAATAGTTGAAGTCGAAAGCCGACTTGTCGATGAAAGGAATGTTGTCGACGTAGAGACCTACTGCCGGAGTATTGATACGTGAACCGATACCGCGGATATAGACAGAAGTGGTCAGTTTGGAACCGTAGTCGGGGATGAACAGGTTCGGCACCAGAGCCGACAAAGATTTCACGGAAGTAACCGACTGGTTGCGCAGGGCACTTTGGGAAAACGAGGTCGACGAAGCGGCCTGCTGGCGCAGACGGTTGTTTTCCTTCGGTGTGGCAATGACGACTACTTCTTCAATGTCGATGACCTTTGTGGTGTCCTTGGGCAAGGCATCTGCGGGTGAAGTCCCAGCCCATACGCTGGATGCCGAAACAGCCCATAAAATAGCGATAGCGGTATTTTTTTTCATTCTGTTGAAATATAGTTTAGTTAACGGGTGCAAAGTAAGTGCAATTTGAGGGGACGGGCAATCCTAATAAATGAGGATTTTGCTAATTTTGTGTATCGTAAAGAGTCCCTATATAATAAGATACAAGATATGAGAAGAGTTTTGAGTATGGCGGCAATGTGTCTATTCGCACTTGGCGTCTGGGCGCAGGAAACTGTGGCTGTGAATACGGGCAATCTGGTTTCGCCCGAAGTAAAGAACCAGACCGTGACTTTCCGTCTGTGGGCTCCGGAAGCGAAGAATGTGTCTGTGGAAGCCGACTTTTTTGAGAAGACCCGGCAGCAGACTCCACTGGGAGAAGTGGAAGTGGCTGGAAGAATCCCGATGCAGAAAGGAGAAGACGGAGTGTGGACTTACACGACTTCGATGCCTGCCCCGGAATTGCACACTTATTGTTTCTATGTAGACGGCATGCGTATGCTCGACCCTAATAATGTGTATATGTTGCGCGACATTGCCACCTATACCAACTATTTCCTGGTCGACGGGGAACTGTCGCAGAATTATCTGGTGCGGGAAGTCCCTCATGGCACTGTTTCAAAAGTGTGGTATCCAAGTCCCACGCTGGGGATGGAACGCCGCCGTATGACGGTCTATACTCCGGCAGGATATGAAGACGGCAAGGAAAGCTATCCGGTGCTCTACCTGTTGCACGGAGCCGGTGGCGATGAGAACGCTTGGAGCGAACTCGGACGTGCCGTGCAGATTCTGGACAACCTGATTGCACAAGGAAAGGCCAAACCGATGATTGTGGTCATGCCCAACGGTAACGGAGGACAGGAGGCTGTGCCCGGGGAATATCCGAACAGCATGTACAAGCCTTCGTTCATGAATCCGAAAACCATGGAAGGCTCTTTCGAAAAGGCCTTTCCGGATATTATGAATTATGTGGAGACGCATTACCGCACGGTGAACGACAAGGCATACCGGGCTATTGCCGGACTGTCGATGGGGGGATTCCATTCCCTGTATATCTCGGCCAATTATCCGGATAAGTTCGGCTACGTGGGACTGTTTTCTGCGGCCATCAACCGTCAGTCAAAAAGCGAGAATGCGTATATTTATGAGAATTTGGAAGAAAAGCTGGCTGCTCAGTTTGCAGAGGCTCCCAAACTGTATTTCATTGCCATCGGCAGCGGGGATTTCCTGTATCAGGACAATGTGAAATATCGCCAGCTGTTGGATAAACATGGATATAAATACGAGTACATGGAAACCGACGGCGGCCATGAATGGCGCAACTGGCGGAAATACCTGAATCATCTGCTGCCCGAGCTGTTCAAGTAATTCAAACCCGGTCGGCTTCCACGTATCCGTGCATGACCGCATAGATGGCCAGGCCGGATACGGACTTGATGCCTAATTTCTCAGTAATGTTTTTCCGGTGGGAAATCACCGTGGTCAGACTGATGTGCAGTTTCTCGGCAATTTCCTTATTGATGAGCCCTTTGGTCACCAGCCGGAGCACCTCTATTTCACGGGCTGTCAGCTCATGTTCCGTATCCGCCGATGCGGCGGGTACGGGATGATGGGTCAGTTCGTGCCCTCTTTTCCGGGTTTGCATGATGGTTTTCACCAGCTGTTCCTGTGGAAGAAGGATATTCAGGCTCGGGATACCAGTCAGCAAAGTTGGTTCTCCGGCGGAGAGTACGATACATTTGGGTTTCCGTTCCAAAAAGAACGAGGTATGTTCGAAATAGACGTGAGCTGAAACGAAATAGTGTGCATACATGTCGGGCGTGTCGTCTATCAGCTGTTCGAAAGAAGAGAAGGTACGGATGACAGCCTCCGGAATCAGTTCTTCCAGAATGGTGCGCAGTCCGAGGGCTGTCAGGGTGTTGGGTTCGATAATGGCTATTTCCGGCTGGTGCATAAGGCGTAGGGAATTAATGGTTCAGGTAATGGGCTACGGCCTCGGCACAGCGTTCGCCGTCGATACCGGCCGAAACGATTCCTCCGGCATAACCGGCTCCTTCTCCGCAAGGGAACAGTCCCTCCACGGTGAGGTGTTGCAGGGTATCCTTGTCACGCACGATGCGTACAGGGGAGGAAGTGCGGGTTTCTACTGCAATCATGACGGCTTCGTTGGTAAGGAAACCGCGGGAACTTTTGCCGAAAAGCTGGAAGCCTTTGCTGAGGCGTTCGCTCAGGAACGGCGGCATCCAGAAATGGAGGGGAGAGGATACCAGCCCCGGACTGTAGGAGGTGGCAGGCAGGTCGTAGCTGAGTTTCTTTTGGGTAAAGTCGGCCATACGCTGTGCGGGAGCTGTTTGTCGCATGTTCCCTTGTTGCCAGCAGATTTGTTCCAGCTTTTCCTGGAAACGCATCATGGCCAGCGTATGTACGGTACCGTCGGGCTGTTTCCCGTCGCGGAGAATCAGTTCCTCGGTGAGCGATTCATTGGATTGGGGAAGCGGTTCTGCCTGGAGTTGCATTTCCGGTCGCAGCAAGTCTTCCGGCCGCGTCTCCACCACCATACCCGAGTTGCTCCACTTTGTGCCGCGGTTGCTCGGACTCATGCCGTTTACCACCAGCTGGTGAGGACCGCTGGCTGCCGGAACCACAAATCCTCCCGGACACATGCAGAAGCTGTAGACTCCTCGTCCGTCTACCTGTTGCACGAAACTGTATTCGGCGGCGGGAAGGTATTTCCCACGCCCGTTTTTATTATGATATTGTATCTGGTCAATCAGCATGGATGGATGTTCCAGTCGCACGCCGATGGCAATCCCTTTGGTTTCCAGTTGCACGCCGTGGGCATACAGCCAGCGGTACACGTCCCTGGCAGAATGTCCCGTAGCTAAAATTACCGGTCCTAAGAAAGTCTTTCCGTCGTGAGTTTCAATGCCTTTTACTTTCTGTCCTTCAATCAGGAGTGCATCCATACGGGTTTGGAAGTGGACCTCTCCACCACAGGCCAGAATGGTGTTTCGCATATTTTCGATGACCCTTGGCAGTTTGTCGGTTCCGATGTGCGGGTGTGCATCCGACAAGATGGTCGGACTGGCTCCGTGCTGGCAGAACACGTTCAATATTTTTTCTACACTGCCTCGCTTTTTGCTGCGGGTATAGAGTTTTCCGTCGGAGTAAGCTCCTGCTCCTCCTTCGCCGAAACTGTAGTTAGACTCTGAGTTCACTTTGTGCTCCCGGCTGATACGGGCCAGGTCTTCTTTTCGTTCGCGTACATTCTTTCCGCGTTCCACCACGATGGGGCGTAATCCCAGCTCTATCAGTTTCAGGGCGGCAAACAGACCTCCCGGACCGGCTCCTACGACAATTACGGCGGGGCGGCCTTCTACATTCGGATAATTTGTACGTTCAAACTCTTCTTCCGAGGGCGTTTCATTGACGAAAACACGGACGGTCAGATTGACGTAGATAGTACGTTGGCGGGCATCAATGCTGCGCTTCAGGGTACGGATTGCGTTGATGGTACGGATGTCCAGCCCTTTTTCCCGGCTGATGTATTGTTTGAGTGACTGTTCACTGGCTGCCTGTTCGGGCAGAATACGGAGTTGATATTCGTGGGTCATAATACTTTGTAACTTTTTTGCAAAGATAGGATTTCTGTTTCGTTCCTGCAACGGGACTGGCAGGCTGACTTTTGATGAATTTACACATATTTAGTTAAGTATATGGTAAAAATCTCTATTTTTGTAGTCGATTTCTCTCAACTTTTATAAGTGCTAATGCGTTAATACGGATGATAGTTGAATTTTATTTAAAAATAACATTATGAAATGTAGGTTGAACAGAATGTACCCTTTATGGGGGGTATTGTTATCATTCCCGTTATGGAATGTGTCGTGTGTGGATAATAAGTATGACTTGGACAAGGACATCGACTTGACAGTCAACGTAGGAGGAGAGCATCTTGCGGTTCCGGTGGGGAGTATAGACACGGCTTTCTTAAGTAAAATCATCGAAGTGAAAGAAGGGGATATCTTGCAGCCGGATGCGGCTACGCATGTATATCATCTGACGAAAAAGGATGATATTAAGGTAGATCCTACTACGGTAGAGAAGGTGATGATTACCGGAGCTGAAACAGATTTGAGCCAGCTTCTTGTAAGTGGTGGAAACACTTCCTTTACGGGGGCTGTCACCACAGATATAGAAATTTTCAATACTTTGACTGCTACTGCTGATAATATTGACGAGGCATTGAAAGAATTAGGAACATTAAGTACTGACAATCCTGCTATTTTGGATTTGACTTTTAATTTGGCAAAGAGTGGAACTTTGACTTATGGCGATGTACAGGCAGAAAATCTGGTGATCCAGCTTCCTTCTTTCCTGAAGTTTAAGGAAGGAGAGGTTGAAGCCGGAAATAAACTTACGTGGAATGGGGCTTTTACTCCTAAACAGTTGGAAGTAGTGGGGTATCAATTTGGTACAAAAGCAGGTGAAGGACTCACACCGGATGAAAACAGAAGTCTGACAATCAAAGGAGATGTATCGATGAAAGGAAACGTTGTCACTTCCGGAATCAGCGGTACGGGAAATTTGAGTCTGACTTTGCATGTGACGTTGAGTGAAATGGCTACTGATCTTGTGACTGGAGTTATCCAACCGGATATCGAAGCAGAAACCACTCAGATAGAGTTTAATGATTTGCCCGATTTCTTGAAAGACGATGCTACTCGTCTGGACATCACCAATCCGGTCATTGTGCTGAAGGCTAATAATCCATTGAACACATCCGTAGCTATTGATGCGGTACTGACTCCGAAGAAAAACAATGCCGTTATTGAGGGGCATGAAGTGAAAATTGGTGCCGGTTATGGAAAGACGGCTGTTACATTGAATCCAGGTGAGAATGTCATTGCGCTTTCCCGTGTCGAAACAAATTCTGTGGAAGGGATTACAAGCAATGTGGTAGTGTCCGACATGAACAATGTGATGGAAATCATACCGGACAATATCGATGTGTCTTTGAAGCCGGCCGTTACCAACGACAATTATTATGATGTGGAACTGGGACGGGACTATCAGTTGACGGCCAGTTATGACGTAGATGTACCGTTGAGCTTTGAACAAGGTCTGAATATTGTGTACAGTGATTCAATCAAAGACTTGAATAAAGATTTGAAAGATGTGGACAAGGTTACCTTGAAAAAAGCCAATATTGTGTTGACGGTAGATAATACCATTCCATTGAATTTGCAGTTGAAACCTGAAAATATCCAGATTAAAGATGTATATGGTCGGGAACTGACGGGCATAGAAAAGACAATAGAGGAAGACAAGCAATATGTTACGGAAAGCAAGGATGGCACAACACCTGCTACAAGTGAAGTTGTTTTGAGTTTGACCACAGCCGACGATCCCGGATTCTTGTCAAAAATTGACAAAATCTGTTTTAAGATTACTGCAGCGACGGGATCAACTACAGGGGTTCCTTTGAAAGATACGCAATGGCTGAAAGTGACCAGTGTGAAATTGTCCGTTCCGGGCGGTGTGAATGTGGATTTGAACTAATAATGAACGAGAAAAACTAAAACAGATGAAGAAAAATATTTTATTTGCGATACTGTCTGGATTTGCGAGTTTTACATGTGTAGGCGAGGCCATGGCGCAGTCTCAGATTAACCGTTCCGCCTATTTTTTGGAGGGAGCTACTTATCGCCATGAACTGAATCCGGCATTTATGGGAGAAAGAGGATATGTAGGTATGCCCGGATTGGGAAACCTGTCTGTAGGTGCCCAAGGTACGGCGGGAGTAGGTGATTTCCTGTTTGTGAAGCCGAATGGCGATTTGATGACCTTCATGCATGGGGATGTGAGCCGTCAGGATTTCCTGAACGGGTTGCCCAACCGAATCAAGATGGGATTTAATGTGAACGAGAATATCTTGTCTACAGGATTTTATGCATGGGGTGGTTTTAATACGTTTGGCCTTTCCATTAAGAGCAACACCAATTTTTCTGCTCCCGACCAGCTGTTTAAATTCATGAAGAACGGAGTGGATGCTCCGGAAGGTACTCATTACAGTGTGAATGACTTGAGTATTCTCACTACCAATTATGCGGAAATTGCCTTTGGTCATGCCCGTCAGATCAATGACCAGTGGACCGTGGGTGCAAAAGCAAAGTTCCTGGTAGGGTTGGCAAAGGCTACGGTGAAAATAGACCGTTTGGATATTGACGCTACTCCGGATGCATGGAAAATCACTCCGTCGGGGGCACAGGCCTATCTTTCTGCCAAGGGATTGATTACGCCGACACGTGGTGAAACGGGAAATTATGAGGAGAGTGATTATGTGCTGGATGCCAATGGAAACCGTACAAACCAGTTGAAACCGGGTTCAGAGCAGTTGCTTTCGTATGATGACTTGGATTTTGATACGAAAAAAATAGGTCCTACAGGATTTGGTATAGCTTTTGATTTTGGTACCACTTACCGCCTGAATGACGACTGGACATTCTCGGCTGCCGTATTGGATTTGGGATTTATCCGTTGGAAGAACACGGTAAAAGCTACGATGAACAACAGTTTTGAGTTTGACGGCTTTAATGAGATTCCGGTGAAGTCTGATTTGGGTGACAATGATCCGAATTCAATTGACAACCAGGCTGACCGTGTTGTGGATGACTTGAAACAGATGGCTAAATTCACGAAGGAAGCTGAAGGCTTGAAACGTACGACGGCTTTGGCGGCTACCTTGAACTTGGGAGCACAATATACATTGCCAGCTTATGACCGTCTGAAATTCGGTCTCTTGTCTTCTACTCGTTTTCAAGGTCGTCACTCTTGGACAGAGGCACGTATTTCCGCCAATATCTCTCCTTTGACTTGGTTTGAGGCATCCGTAAACTATGCGCTTTCAAACTTTGGCTCTACGGGAGGTTTGATGTTGAATTTCCACCCGAGAGGTTTCAACTTCTTTGTGGCAGCAGATGTGCCGATGGGAAAATATACGCCGAAATATTTTATACCTATCAACCGTTTCTCAGCGAATGTGAACTTAGGTATTAACTTTACCTTTGGTCCGAAACATAAGACCCAATATCATTGTGTAGAAGTACAGTCATTATAAAAGAATAATTTGAAAGTAGATATGAGAAAAATAATATATATGCTGTGGCTTGCCGCATTGCCCTTTTCGGCTATGGCAGGTGATATCCAGTACACACGTCCTGCATTGACCTTGAAGAATGATACATTGACCATGGAATTTTCCATGAATGTGGCAGATGTGCGTGTCAACAGTGAGCAGACTTATGCCTTTACTCCGGTGTTGCGTGAGGGTAAGAATTATTATGCCATGCCTCCGGTCATTGTGACAGGAAAGAATGGAGATTATAAGATGCGTCGTTCGGAGCGTAAGATGGCCCGTCGTTTTGGATACGATAATCCGTATGTGGTGATTCACGGACGTCAGGAAAACCGGGAAGATGTGGTGCGTTACACGGCTTCTGTTCCTTATCAGCCGTGGATGGATCATGCTTCCATGATTCTGCTTCAGGAAGGCAAGGAATGTTGTGAGGTGGATTTGTTGGATATTACGGTGATTGAACCGGATATGGCTGTCCAGACACCGGCTTTGCCTGCAGAATTTGAGGTGTGCGAGCCTTGTAAGGAAATGGTTTCCTTCCTGACGCCGAAAGAAGAACCGTTGAAAGTACGCTCGGAACAAAGCACGTTGTTTATTGAGTTTCCGGTAGGAAAAACGGCTTTTGATGCGGAGTACAAAAACAACCGTAGCGAATTGCAGAAGCTGAAAGATATTCTGGATCCTCTGGAAGACCGCGATTTGGTGACATTTAAATCCATCAATGTATGTGGATATTCTTCTCCTGACGGCTCAGTCCGTACCAATGACAGGGTAGCTTCCCAGCGTGCGGAATCCTTCGCATTGAACTTGAAGGGAGGATATAATTTCCCGCAGGAAGTATTGCATGTGACCTCTGCCGGAGAAGATTGGGACAGTCTGGTGAAAATGCTGGAGGAAGAGAAACCTGCGTATGCCGATAAAGCGTTGGCGGTCATTCAAAAATATGACAATCTGGATGTGCGTGAGGCTCGCTTGAAAACGACTTTAGGTGCGGCTACTTACCGGACAATGATGAACCAGTATTATCCTCGTCTGCGTCGGTTGAGTGTTTCGGTAGATTACGAAGTGAGAGAGGTGCTGAATTCGGAAGCTGCCCGTCTGATTTATACGAATCCCAAACTGTTGAGCTTGCAGGAGATGTATCGTGTGGCCGGAATGTACCAGCCGGGTACGAAGGAATACAAGGAAGTCTATGAGATTGCAGCCACTACTTACCCTGAAGATGTGATTGCCAACATCAATGCGGCTTCTGCCAATATTATCAGTGGCGATTTCAAAAAGGCTGCATCTTATATGGATAAGGTGAAAGAAGATCCGCGTGCGTATAATGATTTGGGCGTGTTGGCTTGGCTGTCCGGAAATACCGAGGAGGCTAAAGGATGGTTCCAGAAAGCAGCCAGTGTAGAGCCTGAAAAGGCCAATGCCAATCTGGAAAAGATGGTGCCTTATGAAGTGGCTCCGCAGAAGTGATTCACTATTATTCGTTGGATATAAAAAAAGCCCGTACCTTCATTGGTACGGGTTTTTTTATGCCCTGACGTGGGGTGATGTGAGCAAAAAACAAATCGCTGCATCGGCTCCTCTGAACGATGGAACGTCGATGCAGCGATTTTGAATGATTTTCCGTTCTTTATTTCTGTACTTTCAAGCTAAACTTCTTGAAATAAACCTGCGTTTCCTGACTGGATTTGTTCGTCAGACGGACATATCTCAAGGAAGCATCAGTCGGGAGGGAGGCAGTGATTTCCGTCTTTTCGGCTGCCTGTGACAAAGGAACGGTCTGCCACTCCTGACCGTCACGGCTCACTTCCAGCGTGAATTGCGGAGCTACTCTCAGAGTACCTAAGTCCATGGCCAGGGCCTCGAAGCGTACCGGTTGGTCTACGGCAATCTGCAGCATGGCACCGGCCGGCCATTTGATGACTTCGTTGGACGGAGATACATTGACATTCTGATGGCGGGCACGTACCAGCTGGGTCTTCAGCTGAGGCACATCGCTGGTCAGCGTGTAAGGATTGTATTCGGCCTTGGTCTCCAGATGGGTCTTGTACTGGGTGTTATAGGCGCTGGTTACCTGGGTATATACCTGATTCAGGGTGGGCAGCAGGATGAGGCTTCCCACCTTTACCCCTGGCTGGTACGGATTCTGGTTTTCGGTCATATCCAGTTCATACATCTGAGTCTGCAAGGCACGGGCACGGTCGTAATAGGTCTTGAAAGCAGCGTCTTTTCCGTCCAGTGCTTTGATCATCTGCAGTACACACTGGCCGTATTCACCGAGCAGCTTGCCCTGTTTCAGCCAAGGGCGCATCTCCTGGATGAGAGCCGTATTTTCATTGTCGGCCAAAAGTACATCGCAGGCCGTTTCCAGACGTATACATTCACGAAGTACACTGTCGGCAGCTTCGGTGTGGTGCATATCTTGTGCCAACACTTTCAGTATCGGCTGCAGGGATACACTTTCGTCACGGCGGAATCCATGTCCGTTAGGTCCTAGGTCGGAACAGTGTGCGGCAAAGGTTTCCAGATAGGCGGCCTTCTGGGGCAGCAGGTCCTTGATGGCATGCTTCCACGACTGGATGCTGTCGTAGGTCTCCAGGTTCCAGGTGTAGTCGGCCACGCTGTACAAGGATATTTTGGAAGATTCCGCGTGTTCCATCGGATTGGATACGAAACCGGACATATCGTCCTTGATATCTTTGGCATTGCCGTAGACCGGCCCCAAGAGCAGATGGTCGCGTACGTAGTCGTTTACCGGGAAGTTCCACCAGATATAGGCCTTACGTCGGATGAGCGGGTTAATCCAGTTCAATGTAGGCTTGTCAATACAGGCAATCACCCGGTCGCCGGTCCACATGACATGGATGCTGGGGTTGAGTTTTTCACCCAAGGTAGTCAGATAACCGCCTTCCACGTTCGACCAGCTCTTGTTGTATTCCGTAGGGCACATCACCAGAGGACTTACATCGTGTTTCTGCTGGATGAAGTTGTTGTCGATATAGTTCAGCAGTTCGGCTTGACGTACGGGGTCTGTACCGTCACCCGAAATGTCGTCGAAGAACACGGCAAAGGAGCGTACACCCAACTGGTACATGGCTTCGAATTTCTGAATCAGGGCATCTCGGTCGGCCTCCGTCCATTTAATATCCTTTCCCGGATGGATGGCCCATACAAAGTTCACTTCGTGGCGGGTAGCCTGTTCGATGAGTTCATGAATCTGGGCCGCTTCCTTTTCCGGATAAGGCTTGCGCCAGTTGGGGGAGGAGTGGTACGGGTCGTCTTTCGGCCCATAGATATATGTATTCATTTTGTTCTTGCCGTAGAATTCGAGTTGGCGCATACGGGCCTCGTGGCTCCAGGGAGTTCCGTAGAAGCCCTCTACCACACCGCGGAAGGCAATGTCGGGATAGTCCTCAATGGTGCAGAGGCTCAAATCTCCCTGACGTACCATCTGAACCAAGGTCTGCACGCCGTAGAAGGCGCCTCGTGCGTCCGCACCGGCAATCACGATGTGGTTATCGTTTACCTCTATATAATAGCCTTCTTTGTGCGGTGGAATTTTGGAGGTATATTTCTTGACGGCTTTATCGCCTTTCTTGCCGAGAATGATTTTGAATCCGGTTTTCTCCTGCTTGTTGGGGAGAAACTGTTTCAGGGCTTCGGCGGCATGCGGACAGCTGCCTTCGGTCAGCACGAGCTGGTAAGATTGTGGCACGGCCACGGTCTTTTCATTTTTGCTCAGTTTAAGCTCTTGTACCTTGGGCTGCAGCAGGCTGGCATCGGTCTGTGCCAGCACAGGTGTGGCACCTAGAACCATGTAGAATAGGGGTAGTAAATGGAATTTCATGAATTTTATTAGGTTAGATAATAATGATATTGCAAACATACATAAAATGATGCATCTTTACAATGGACTCTATAAAAAAGGAGGGGCGCTCATCTCCAATTAAGTCAATTAAAGATGGGCGGCCCTCCTTTTTTATAATATTTGTTCAAGTATGCTTTGATGAATTTCTTTCTATCCGAATAATTCCCGGAAGGCTTCTTCTACCTTCCGTACGGGAACAAGTTCTATTTTGATTTTCTTGCGGTCGATGCCTGAAAGGTTGTGCTTGGGTATCAGCATCCGCTGGAATCCCAGTTTTTCGGCTTCACTGATGCGTTGTTCGATGCGGTTGACCGGACGGATTTCTCCACTCAGGCCGACTTCGCCTGCCATGCAAACTCCCGTTTCGATTTCGGAATCCATGTTGCTGGAAAGAATGGCACTGATGACGGCCAGGTCGATGGCCGGGTCGTTGACTTTCAATCCTCCGGCGATGTTCAGGAACACGTCTTTCTGTGCCAGTTTGAAGCCGACTCGCTTTTCCAGTACGGCCAACAGCATGTTCATGCGCCGGAGGTCGAATCCGGTGGCCGAACGTTGCGGCATACCGTAGGCTGCCGTGCTGACCAAGGCCTGGACTTCAATCAGGAAGGGGCGTACCCCTTCTACGGCTCCGGCAATGGCGACACCGCTCATTCCCTCATGGTCTTGGGTAAGCAGGAGCTCCGAGGGATTGCTGACTTGACGAAGGCCGTCCTGCCGCATCTCATAAATACCCAATTCGGCGGTACTTCCGAAACGGTTCTTGATGCTGCGCAGGATGCGGTACATGTAGTGCTGGTCTCCTTCGAATTGTAGCACCGTATCCACAATGTGTTCCAGTACCTTCGGTCCGGCAATGCTGCCTTCTTTGTTGATATGTCCGATAAGGATGACAGGGGTGCCGGTTTCTTTGGCAAACTTCAAGAGAGAGGCGGTACATTCCCTCACCTGCACGATGCTGCCGGGAGAGGAATCAATGTTTTCGGTAGAAATGGTCTGGATGGAGTCGATGATGACCAGGTCGGGAGCGGCATTCTTGATGTGGGTAAAGATTTGTTCCAAGGAGGTCTCACACGCAATCAGCAGGTTTTCGTTGTCGGGATGGGGGATACGGACAGCACGGAGCTTCAGCTGACGGGCACTTTCTTCACCGGATACATAAAGAATCTTTTTGTGGGCAAGTCGGAGTACGGTCTGAAGTACCAGGGTGGATTTGCCGATACCGGGTTCTCCGCCAATCAGGGTCAGGGAGCCCTGTACCAGTCCTCCTCCCAATACCCGGTTGAGTTCCTCGTCGCCCATGTCAATCCGCTGTTCCTCATCGGATGCGATGTCTTTGAGAGGCTGAGGTTTGGAACGTACGGATTCAATGCCGTGTGCTACATGTTTGGCCACGGGGGCTTCTTTCCGGACTACTTCTTCTACAAATGTGTTCCACTGTCCGCAAGAGGGACATTTCCCGGCCCATTTCGGGGATTCTTGTCCGCAGTTCGTGCAGACATATACTGTTTTTTCTTTTGCCATATTTGTCACACTAATTCCAGACAAAGGTACGAAAACTTACGCTTATTTATGATTCTGCCAAAAAAATATCATTTAAATGTGCGTTTGTAGAAAAATGTTGTTATATTTGCCAACGGAAAAACAATAATCTATGACTGAACGCTGTCTTCATATCATCTTGTTGAAGGGGCATGGGTATATGCCTTTCATTACTTCTGCCACAGGGATGACCCCTAGGGGGTAAAGGATAGTATGTTTGGTGTTTCTACGTGATACACGTCTGCGGATGCAGACATTTCAATTATTTTATTCATTCAACTTTAATTTAATTTATTTGTTTCCGTAAGGAAAGTGGAATGTACTGCTTTCTTCTTGTGGAAGCTAACCGGATTATATGAATTCGGGCATAAAAAATAAAAACAACCTATGAAAGTATTGAAATTCGGCGGCACGTCCGTAGGTTCCGTCAATAGCATGTTAAGCGTGAAGCGCATTGTAGAAAGTGTAGATGACAAAGTGATTGTAGTCGTTTCTGCATTGGGAGGCATTACCGACAAATTGATTTGTACTTCGAGAATGGCCGCTTCGGGCGATGATTCTTATGAAAAGGAAATGAAGGAAATCGTGAACCGCCATATCGAGATGGTCTACACGGTCATTCCGGCAGGGAGAGGAAGAGAGTTGCTTCTGGACCTGGTCAATGAGTTGCTAAGTGAATTGAAGGATATTTTTCAGGGGATTTATTTGATTCGGGACCTTTCTCCCAAAACGTCGGCTACTATTGTGAGCTATGGAGAACGTTTGTCTTCCATTATCGTGGCTACCTTGATTCAAGGGGCTGTGTGGTTCGATTCCCGTACGTTTATCAAGACAGAGAAAAAACATAACAAGCATATTCTGGATTCAGAACTCACCAATCAGCTGGTACGTGAAACCTTCAGTGAGATACCGCAAGTGTCTGTAGTGCCGGGATTTATTTCTACGGATAAAAATACTGGAGAAGTAACTAATTTGGGACGAGGTGGTTCGGATTACACGGCTTCCATCATTGCGGCTGCACTGGATGCGGATATTTTGGAAATATGGACGGATGTGGACGGCTTCATGACGGCCGACCCTAGAGTCATCAGCACGGCTTATCCGATTAAGGAGTTGAGCTACGTGGAGGCTATGGAGTTGTGTAATTTCGGAGCGAAGGTGGTATATCCGCCGACCATTTATCCGGTATGTCACAAGAATATTCCGATTCTGATTAAGAATACGTTCAATCCGGAGGCACCGGGTACCATCGTCAAGCAGGATGCAGACCATTCTTCGAAACCCATCAAGGGTATTTCGTCCATCAACGATACTTGCCTGATTACCATGACCGGTCTGGGTATGGTGGGCGTGATTGGAGTCAACCACCGTATTTTCAAGACCTTGGCAGAGAACGGCATCAGCGTGTTCCTCGTATCACAGGCTTCTTCCGAGAACTCTACTTCCATCGGTGTGAGAAATGAAGATGCAGAACTGGCTTGTGAAGTATTGAACGAGGAATTTGCCAAAGAAATTGAAATGGGAGAAATCTCGCCGATGAAGGCGGAAGGCAATCTGGCAACCGTAGCCATTGTGGGTGAGAACATGAAGCATACACCGGGTATTGCCGGAAAACTGTTCGGTACATTGGGACGGAACGGCATCAATGTCATTGCCTGTGCGCAGGGAGCTTCGGAAACCAATATCTCTTTTGTGGTAGACGGTGCTTCTTTGCGGAAAACGCTGAACGTGATTCACGATTCATTCTTTCTGTCAGAATACCAAGTCTTGAATTTGTTTATTTGTGGCACAGGAACGGTAGGTTCCAGCCTGATAGAGCAGATTCATGGTCAGCAGGAAAAATTGAAACAGGAACGGGGATTGAAACTGCATGTAGTGGGAATCGCCAATGGACACAAGGCGTTGTTTACCCGTGCAGGAATCAATCTGGAGCATTTTCGGGAAGAACTGGATGAAAAGGGAATCGTTTCTACTCCGCAGGTACTTCGGGATGAGATTGTGGGAATGAATATCTTCAACTCGGTATTTGTGGATTGTACCGCCAGTCCGGATATTGCAGCCCTCTACAAGGATTTGTTGAGTCACAACGTTTCGGTAGTGGCAGCCAACAAGATTGCGGCTTCTTCGGAATATGATATTTATGCGGAATTGAAGAAAATAGCTCGTCAGCGGGGAGTCAAGTTCTTGTTTGAAACGAACGTAGGAGCGGGATTACCGGTCATCAATACCATCAACGACCTGATAAACAGTGGAGATAAGATTCTGAAGATTGAAGCGGTAGTGAGCGGTACGTTGAATTATATTTTCAACCGTATCAGCGCCGACATGCCGTTGAGTGCGACCATCCGTCAGGCGAAGGAAGACGGTTATTCAGAACCCGATCCGCGAGTAGACCTGAGCGGGAAGGATGTCATTCGGAAACTGGTGATTCTGGCTCGTGAAGCAGGCTATCGTTTGAACCAGGAAGATGTGGAAACCCACCTGTTTATTCCGGACAAGTATTTTGAAGGCACGTTGGATGATTTCTGGAAGAACATACCCAAATTGGATAAGGAATTCGAAGAGCGTCGCCGCGAAGTGGAACGGGAAGGAAAACGCTGGCGTTTTGTAGCCAGTCTGGAAAACGGACATGGAAAAGTGGCTTTGCAGGAAGTGGACAGCAATCATCCGTTCTATAATCTGGCGGGTACCAATAACATTATTCTGCTCACCACCGAACGTTACAATGAATATCCGATGCTGATTCAAGGATATGGCGCCGGGGCCAGTGTGACGGCTGCGGGTGTGTTTGCAGACATCATGAGCATTGCCAATATTTAAAACAGACAGTCATGAAACATCTTATTATATTGGGCGACGGCATGGCCGACTGGGCTGTTCCGTCGTTGGGAGGCAAGACCCTGTTGCAGTATGCGCAGACTCCTTATATGGACAAATTGGCACGCATGGGACGTACGGGTATGTTGAAGACTGTAGCCGACGGGTTTCATCCTGGAAGTGAGGTGGCCAATATGTCGGTAATGGGATATGACCTGCCCAAGGTTTACGAAGGCCGTGGGGTACTGGAAGCTGCGAGTATCGGAGTCGACCTTCAGGAAGGGGACATGGCCATGCGGTGTAACATTGTCTGTGTGGAAGGAGATATTTTGAAGAACCATTCTGCCGGGCATATCACGACCGAGGAAGCCGATGAACTGATTCGGTTTCTGGATGAAAAACTGGGCTCCGACCGTATTCATTTCTATACCGGTGTGCAGTATCGTCATTTGCTGGTGATAAAAGGGGGAGACAAACGGCTGGCTTGTGTGCCTCCGCATGATATCCCTTTACAGCCTTTCCGACCGAACATGGTGAAGGCTTTGTGCCCGGAAGCACAGGAAACAGCCGATTTGTTGAATGATTTGATTCTGAAGTCACAACAGTTGCTGCCCACTCATCCGGTCAACCTGAAACGGGTGGCTGAAGGAAAGGACCCGGCCAATAGTATCTGGCCGTGGAGTCCGGGATACCGTCCGCAGATGGAACCGTTGTCAGAGAAATATCCTGCCATCCGTAAGGGAGCAGTCATTACGGCAGTCGATTTGATTCGGGGTATCGGGCGTTACTCCGGATTGCGTTGCATTGAAGTGGAAGGAGCTACCGGCTTGTATAATACCAATTATGAAGGTAAGGCCCAGGCAGCCATTGAATCCTTGAAAACCGACGACTTTGTGTATCTGCATGTGGAGGCCAGCGATGAGGCCGGACATGAAGGCGATGTGCCGTTGAAGTTGCAGACAATTGAAAACCTGGACCGTCGGATTGTGGGGCCGGTATATGAGGCGGTGAAACAATGGGATGAACCTGTTGCCATAGCAGTTCTTCCAGACCATCCTACGCCTTGTGAGTTACGGACGCATACCAATGAGCCCGTACCGTTCTTGATTTATTATCCGGGTATTGTGCCTGATTCCGTACAGACGTATGATGAAATAAGCTGTAAGGAAGGCGGATACGGGGTGATGGAAAAAGACGAGTTTATGAATTTATTTATGAACATTCAGTAACAAATTGCAATATGAAGTATTACAGTACAAACGGAAAAGCGCTGGACGCTACTTTGGAAGAGGCCGTAGTGAGAGGACTGGCTTCTGACAAGGGCTTGTATATGCCTCGCGAGATAAAGGCATTGCCGCAGTCTTTTTTTGACGAGATTGATACACTTTCTTTCCCTGAGATAGCTTATAAGGTGGCCGATGCCTTCTTTGGAGAAGATGTGCCTGCAGAGACGCTGAAACAGATTGTATATGATACCTTGAATTTCGATGTGCCGGCAGTGAAGGTGAAAGATAATATTTATTCTTTGGAACTGTTTCATGGACCGACGCTGGCGTTTAAGGATGTAGGCGGTCGTTTTATGGCGCGTTTGCTGGGGTATTTTATCCGCAAGGAAGGGAAAAAGCAGGTCAATGTGCTGGTGGCCACTTCGGGTGATACGGGAAGTGCTGTGGCAAACGGCTTCCTGGGAGTAGAAGGTATTCATGTATATGTACTCTACCCGAAGGGAAAAGTCAGCGAGATTCAGGAAAAGCAGTTTACTACCCTCGGACATAATATTACGGCCATTGAGGTGGACGGTACGTTTGATGACTGCCAGGCCTTGGTGAAGAGTGCGTTCATGGATAAGGAATTGAACGAACACATGCAGCTCACTTCCGCCAACTCTATTAATGTGGCCCGCTTCTTGCCTCAGGCATTTTATTATTTCTATGCCTATGCCCAGATGAAGAAAATCGGTAAAGCCGACAATCTGGTTGTCTGTGTACCGAGTGGCAACTTTGGCAATATCACCGCTGGGTTGTTTGGCAAGCGCATGGGACTTCCCGTGAAGCGTTTTATTGCCGCCAATAACCGGAATGACATATTCTATCAGTACCTGAAGACAGGAAAATACAGTCCACGTCCTTCTGTGGCTACGATTGCCAATGCCATGGATGTGGGCGACCCAAGTAACTTTGCCCGTGTATTGGATTTGTACGACGGCAGCCATGAGGCCATCGCTTCCGAAATCAGTGGAGAAACCTATACCGATGACCAGATTCGGGAAACGGTACAGAAGGTGTATGAAGAAACGGGTTATCTGCTGGATCCCCATGGGGCATGCGGATACCGGGCTTTGGCGGAAGAACTGAAGGAAGGCGAAGTGGGTGTATTCCTGGAGACCGCTCATCCGGCCAAATTCCTGCAAACCGTAGAAGATATCATTGGGGTAGAGGTAAAAATACCGGAAAAACTTCAGGCCTTTATGAAAGGAACCAAGCAGAGCGTACCGATGTCAAAAGATTTTGCGGCTTTCAAGGCTTACCTGATGAAGCAATAAACAGAGTGAGGCCGTACAGTAAAGGCGTGATTCTTCAAGAGGAGAGTCACGCCTTTTGTCTTTTTGTCTGTATGTTATAATTTGAGTTTCAGGGTCACAAATTTCTTGATGAACTCTACGGTGCCGTCAATGCCCAATACAGAAGAGTCAATGCACAAGTGATAAGTAGCTGCCGCTCCCCATGTCTTGTAACTGTAATAATTGTAGTAAGACGAACGTTTCTTGTCGGCTTTTTCCATCAAGTCTTCTGCATCTTCGGCACTGATGTGGTGCAGTTTCATCAGTCGTTCGATACGGGCTTCGGGAGAGGCCGAAACAAAGACATTGGCACATCGCGGGTGGTCACGGAGAATATAATCCGCACAACGTCCGACAAACAGGCACGATTGCTTTTCAGCCAGCTGACGGATGACATCACTTTGAATCTTGAACAGAGAGTCGTTGCTCAAATAGGAATTATAGGGATAGGCTCCCTCCGTGATGAATGGGAAACGCGTGCCGAACAGTCCTCCCAAAATCGTCTGAGAGGCTTTTTCGTCTGCTTTCTCGAAAAATTCCTTGCAGAGTCCGCTTTCCTCCGAAGCCAGGTTGATCAATTCTTTATCATAAAAAGCAATGCCTAGTTCATTCGCCAGTTTCTCACCAATCTCTTTTCCGCCACTTCCCAGCTGACGTCCGAGATTAATCACATAATGTCCGTCCATAGTGTAACTTCTTTAGTTTGATATAAAGCAAATATAAATCATTCTACGGAAAAATGCGACTTTTTTATCTTTTATTTTCGTCAGCGATTGGACTGTGCTGCATGTTGTTGCTTGAATTGTTTGAATTGGGCATAAAGCATGGTACCTGCAATGATACTGGCGGTAATATCCGAAATCGGCATGCTGTACCACACGCCTTCTACTCCCCAAAAGAGAGGAAGAATCAGCAGGCAGGGAATCAGAATCAGTACCTGACGGCTCAGGGAAAGGATGATGGCTTTCTTGGCCATACCGATGCTTTGGAAAAAGTTGGATGTCACCATCTGAAAACCGATGATGGGGAAGAACAGGACAACTACCTGCAATCCTTTTGCACTCAGCTGGATGAGCTGCGCATCCGTTGTAAAGGCCGATACGGCCAGTTCCGGCATCAGCTCTCCTACGAGGAAGCCGCTGGTCGTTACAATGGTGGCGGCGATGACGGTATATTTCATGACTTGGTTTACCCGATGGTAGTGTTGGGCACCGAAATTATAGCCGGCAATGGGTTGCATCCCTTGGTTCAGTCCCATCACAATCATGACAAATAAATACACAATACGGTTGACAATGCCAAACGCACCGATGGCCAAATCTCCGTCATACAACTTCAATCCCTTGTTGATAAGGATGACGATGAAGCAGGAAGCCAGGTTCATAAAGAAGGGAGCCAGTCCGATGCCGATAATGTTTTCCACCAGCGTCATCTTGAGCCGATAAATCCCTCTTTTCAGATGCAGGAGTTCATCCTTGTTACAGAAAATTTTGATAAGCCAGCATAAGGAAATAACCTGAGCCAGTACCGTGGCTATGGCGGCACCACGGATTCCCATGTGGAAGGTATAGATGAACAGTGGGTCCAGCAGCGTATTGATGACCACGGTCAGGATAGTGGCTGCCATGGCTTTTTGCGGATGTCCGGCCGAACGCAGTACAGAGTTCAGTCCCAAGTACATGTGGGTAATGACATTTCCCAGAAGGATGGTAATCATGTAGTCTCTGGCATAAGGAAGGGTAGCATCGCTGGCCCCGAAGAAATACAGAATCGGGTCCAGAAACAGCAGGCAGACAAGGGTGAACAGTACCCCGATAATCAGGTTGAGTGAAACCACATTTCCCAGAATCTGCTGGGCGGTGGCATAATCCTTCTGTCCCAGTTTGACAGAAATAAGTGTCGAGGCGCCGACTCCTACTAGTGAGCCGAAAGCAGCGGCCAGGTTCATCAGCGGAAAGGTGATGGCCAGTCCGGAGATAGCCAACGGTCCGACTCCGTGTCCGATGAAGATACTGTCTACCATGTTGTAGAGGGAGGAGGCAGTCATGGCAATGATGGCTGGGATGGCATATTGCATCAATAGTTTTCCGATTCTTTCTGTTCCCAGTTCGGTGGCTGTTCCTTTTTGTGACGTCATACTCTCTTATTCTTTTTCTTATTAATTGTTATCCAGAAATCTTTAGATTCCCTAAAAAATCGCGCAAAGGTAAGTCTTTTTCCGGAATCAGGGAAAACTTTGTGTATCTTTGCGCTTCAAAAATAAAAGCTATGTGGATGAATGTGAATAGAGTAGGATTATTCCTTTGCCTATTGGCCTGCTTGGGGAGCGCTTCAGCAGAGACGATGTATAAGTACCGGGTCCAGCTTACGGACAAGAAAAAGACCATTTATTCTTTGGAACATCCGGAGGAATTTTTGTCCTCACGGGCATTGGCGCGTCGGGCGCATCAGGGATTGGCCGTCGATTCGACCGATTTGCCTGTCTGCCGTGTGTACATCGACCGTTTGAAAGAGCAGGGGGGACAGTATGTGTCGTCCAGCAAATGGAACAATACGGTACTGATGGAGGTGCCCGATGAGTCGGTGGCCCTTCGTTTCCTCGACAATCCTTTCGTACGTTCCGTAAAGAAAGTCTGGGTCTCTCCGGATTCCATTCCTGCGAGGGGAACGGGACGGAAGGAACTGGTGAAGAACCAGTGGAAAAAACAGGAGGATTATTATGGAATGGCTTCCGAACAGATTAAGATACACAATGGAGACAGTTTGCACCTGGCCGGTTTCAAAGGACAGGGCATGCAGATTGCCGTTATCGATGCGGGATTCTACAATGTGGATGCCATGAAAATCTTCCGTAAAACCTCCATTTTAGGAACGCATGATTTTGTAAATCCTGATTCGGATATTTATGGAGAGCACAATCATGGCATGAAAGTGCTTTCCTGTATGGCAGCCAATATGCCTCATGTAATGGTCGGAACTGCTCCCGAGGCAAGTTACTGGCTGTTGCGGAGTGAGGATAATGATACGGAACAACCGGTGGAAGAGGATAATTGGGCGGCTGCCATTGAATTTGCCGACAGTGTAGGGGTGGATATCGTGAACACTTCACTGGGATATTACTCTTTTGACGATCCGATTGACAATTATTCTTATCGGGAACTCGATGGACATACTTCTTTGATGGCGGCTTCTGCTTCGTATGCGGCCAAGAAAGGATTATTGGTGGTGTGCAGTGCCGGAAATTCCGGTATGGATGCCTGGAAAAAGATTACGCCTCCGGCAGATGCAGAGGATATTCTGACCATCGGGGCGATAGACAATATGGGAGTGAATGCTCCATTTTCTTCCATTGGCAATACGGCAGACGGGCGTGTCAAGCCGGACGTCATGGCAATGGGAGTCCATTCGGCCGTTGTGGGTATCGACGGGGGGACTTCCTTTGCCAACGGTACGTCGTTTGCTTCGCCTACATTCTGCGGACTGGTGGCTTGTTTGTGGGAGGCTTGTCCTTGGCTTACTGTCCGTCAGTTGATTGAGATTGTGCATGAAGCCAGCGACCGTAATGCCTATCCGGACAATATCTTCGGCTATGGAGTGACGGATATCTGGAAAGCCTATCATCTGGGATTGAAACTGAAGAGCGGAAACGATGGAAAATAAACCTTTGTCTTTGCTGGAACTGAATTCACTGGTCAGGAGGAGTATCACCTCCTGCTTGCCGGATGAATATTGGGTGCAGGCGGAACTGAGTGATGTGCGCGTGAACTATTCCGGGCATTGCTACTTGGAGTTCGTGCAGAAAGATGCTACAGGCAACGCTCTGCTGGCCAAGGCTCGGGGAATTATATGGGCGAATGTATTCAGTCGGTTGCGGGCGTATTTTGAACGGGAAACGGGACAGGCTTTTGTGTCCGGACTGAAAGTACTGGTCAAGGTGACCGTCGATTTTCATGAACTGTATGGCTATTCGCTGACGGTGGTCAACATCGACCCTACTTATACGTTGGGTGATATGGTACGCCGCCGCAAGGAAATTCTGCGTCAGCTGGACGAAGAGGGTATCCTGACACTCAATAAGGAACTGGAACTGCCGGTGCTTGCCCAGCGGATTGCCGTAATTTCATCGGCTACGGCTGCGGGGTATGGCGATTTCTGCAATCAGTTACAGCATAATGCCTTCGGCTTTGTGTTTTATCCTTGTCTTTTTCAGGCGGTCATGCAGGGAGAGCAGGTGGAACAGTCCATCATTCAGGCCCTCGACCGTATCAATGCCACGCGCGACCTTTGGGATGTGGTGGTCATCATCCGAGGGGGAGGAGCCACTTCCGACCTTTCCGGTTTCGACACTTACGAGCTGGCCGCGAACTGTGCCCAGTTTCCGCTTCCCATCATTACCGGAATCGGGCATGAACGTGACGATACCGTATTGGACCTGATAGCCCATACCCGTGTGAAGACTCCGACGGCTGCCGCCGAGTTCCTGATTAACCACTTGCGGCAGACGGCACAGGAACTGGAAGGATACGAAGAAATTATTTATGAGGAAGTTCCCCGCCTGTTGCAACAAGAAAAGCAACGGCTGGACGGTTTTGTCACGCGTATTCCCGGGCAGGTGCAGATGCGTTTGCAGCGGGAGACCTTCCGGCAGGAGCGCTTTCAGAACCGGATAAAGACGGCTTGGCAGTCGCGCTTGTTGCAGGAAAACTACCGTTTGCAGCTGATGCCTCGTGTACTTTCTGCCTTGCAGAACCGGGTGCAGCGTGAAACGCATCGGCTGGAACTGCTGGCGCAAAGGGTGTCTTCCGCTTCGCCGGAAGTCTTGTTGAAGAAAGGGTACAGTCTTACCTTGCTGAATGGAAAAGCAGTGACAGACGCTTCCTTGCTGAAACCGGGAGATGAAGTGGAAACCCGTCTGGCAAAGGGGCAATTCAGAAGTAAAGTAATCAAATGAAACAATGATATGGCAGCAAAGAAAGAAACCTATTCAGAGGCCATGAAGCGCCTGGAGGAAATCGTGGCCCGTATTGAAAGCAACGAACTGGACATAGACCAGTTGGGCGAATATTTGCAGGAGGCCCAGAAGCTGATAAAGTTCTGTAAGAACAAACTGTATAAAGCCGATGCGGAAATCAAGAAGATTCTCGAAGAAGAAAGTGATGCACAAGCTTAACACCAAAAAAGCCAGACCGGGAAGTCTGGCTTTTTTGGTGCATCGAATTATCGGATAATGGTCATTTCCTTGAGCAGATGGCCTGCACCCGCAAACTTGTCGATGATGAACAGCGTGTAGCGGATGTCCACGCAGGCAGCCCGTTGCAGCTGAGGGTTGTAGGCGATGTCGCCCGTCAAGCCTTCATAGTTGCGGTCGAAGCCTGTACCGATGAGCTCCCCTTGAGCATTGAAGACCGGAGAGCCTGAGTTGCCGCCCGTGTTGTCGGTGGCAGTGGCAAAGCAGACCGGCATACGTCCGTCGGGCATGGCGTAAGGACCGAAGTCTTTCTTCTCATACAGTTCCTTCAGTTTGGCCGGTACCACAAATTCCGGATTGTTCGGGTCTTCCTTTTCCATCACCCCTTTCAGGGTCGTGTAATACAGGTATTCTTTTCCGTCGGCCGGTTCATAGGAACCGATTTTGCCGTAAGTCAGACGCAGGGTAGAGTTGGCATCCGGATAGATTGGCTGTCCGTGCGCCTTTTTCAGTTGCAGCATACCTGCCACCCAGGTCTTGTGGGCCGCATTGTAGGCATTCGTCTCTTCCTGCATGGCCTCGCTGGTTGCCTGATAACCGTCTCGTACGGAAGCGGCGTATTTCACCATCAGGTCGTTCTCCAGTTGGGTTGCATCCGGATGTGCCAGAAAGGCTTCCAGTGCTTCCGGGCTTCTGAAGATAGACTGGTTAAAGCAAGCGTCTACAAAGGCATCTGTATTGCCCTGGAATTCCTTGTCGATGGTCTGGAAAATGTCAATCCGTTGTGCAGCCGGTATCAGACGGGCATACAAGGCAATGAGTTGCTTGGATACCTTGCGGTCTACTTCCGGACTGTAGTCCTTGTTGAAGAACTTCTTTCCGGCTTCTCTCAGGTCGGCCACGGCCTCGTCAATGTCTGCCTGCTTCTGGCTTTCCAGCGCCGCTTTCAATGCTTCCGTATCAGGAACCTTATAGAATTCCGTGCCTAGCATCAAAGCCTCGTAGATAGCCTGCTGGTGGTAGACTGCCTCATGACGCTGTGCCACAATCTGCTTGATGGTTTCGTAGGCTTTCCGGTAACTGTAGTTGCCGATGGAATCCCCGAAGGCCAGCAGTTGCTCCTGCTCCCGTTTCTTGCGGTCGAGCACCTTCAGACGTACCAGTCCCTCGTTCATGCCGATGGCATTCTTCCAGTAATTGGCCGATGACGCATACTTGGCTGCATATTGGATGCGCGTGTGCGCGTCCTTGGCCATTTCTTCGCCCAACACCCGCAAGCGTACGCCGCGGATGGTGTCGCGCATGAAGTTGGTAGTCTGCATACGTTCTTCCACTTCGTCGCTGATCATGTAGCGCCAGTTGCGTCCCGGAAATCCCATCACGAAAGTAAAGTCACCTTCTTTCACTCCTTTCAGGTTGATGGCGATGTGTTTCTTGACTTTCAAAGGCACGTTGTCCGCACTGTATTCGGCCGGTTTTCCATCCTTGCTGGCATAGATACGGAAGATAGAGAAATCCCCGCAGTGGCGTGGCCACATCCAGTTGTCGGTGTCTGCCCCGAATTTTCCGATGGAAGAGGGAGGAGCTCCCACCATACGTACGTCCTTGTAGGAGGTCTTGACAAACAGGTAATATTTGTTGGACCCGTAGAACGGTTTCAGTTCCAATGTGGTAAACGCATCGGTATGGATGTGTTCTTTCTTGGCAAACTTTTCGGCCACTCCTGCCAGGAAAGAAGGGGAAAGATAATTCGTTCCGTCCGGGTCTTTGGACTTCTTCAGCTGTTTCTGTACGTATTCCGTCACGTCGAGTATCCGGTCGATGAAGGTCACGTTCAGTCCTTCGCAAGGAAGTTCCTGCTCCCGTGTCATGGCCCAGAAGCCGTCGGTCAGGTAGTCATGTTCCACCGAGCTGTGCTGTTGGATATATCCGTATCCACAGTGGTGGTTGGTCAGTACCAGTCCTTCGGAAGAAATGACTTCTCCCGTACATCCTCCTCCAAAGTGTACTACGGCGTCCTTCAGGCTGATATTATCCGGACTGTACACCTTGTCGATGGCAATATCCAACCCCAAATCCTGCATCACAGCTGCATTCTGCTGCTTCAGGTCGGTCAGCATCCACATTCCCTCGTCCGCATGGGCGGCGAGGGTGAATGTGGCAAATAAAGTGAGTAAAAACTTATGTTTCATTATTCTACGATGGTCATTTCGTCAATCAGGTTCTTGCAACCTCCTAGTTTTTCCACGATGAACAGCACGTAGCGGATGTCTACGGCGATACAGCGCTGGAGATTGTTGTCGAAGTTAATGTCGCCGGAAAGTGATTCCCAGTTACCGTCGAAAGCCGCTCCAATCAGTTCCCCGTTGCCGTTCATGACCGGAGAACCTGAGTTACCGCCGGTAATGTCGTTGGTGGTCAGGAAGCAGGTCGGCATTTCGCCGTTCGGCAAGGCATAACGTCCGTAGTTCTTGGTGGCATACAGTTCTTTCAGTTTGGCCGGTACCACGAATTCCGGATTGTTCGGGTCTTCTTTTTCCATCACGCCTTTCAGGGTCGTGTAGTATTTGTAGTGTACACCGTCTTTCGGGTCATAAGATTTCACGTTACCGTAAGTCAGACGGATGGTGAAGTTGGCATCCGGAGCTTTCGGAGTCGGTGCGTACATTTCGCAAAGACCGCGCACATAGGTCTTGTGCAGCAGGTTGATGTCGCCGTTCGCCTTGTCCAGCTTGTCGGCCAGCTCCTTGTATTTCTTGCTGACAGCATTGGCATATTCAGCCGACAAATCGTTCTGGATAGCTTCTGCAGTGGGATTTTCGATGAACGCATTGAAATTCTTTTCGTTGGCAAAGATGCTGTTATCGTAGAGGGCATCTACATACGCATTGTAATCGCCTTTGAAAGTCGTCTCGATGGTCTGATAGAAATCAGGCAGGGCTTCTGCCGGTACTTTTTCGGCATACAGCGGAATCAGGACTTTCGCTACTTTCCGGTCTACTTCGTGGTCATAATCCTTGTTGTGGATGTCGGCGTAGGCTTCCTTCAGGGTAGCGATGGCTGTTTCAATGTCTTTCTTCTTGTTCTTTTTCAGTGCGGCAGCCAAGTCCTGCAAAGCGTCCATCTTGGAGCTGTGTGTAAATTCGATGCCCCCTCTGAAAGTTTCGGTGAAATACGTCAGCTGGGTACGGAGCGGAGTCACACGTTTTACGTACTCATCGATTTTGCCGACTACTGCTGCATAGTCCTCATTCTGTTTTTCTTTGGCAAAAGCGGCGAATTTTGCTTCCTGTTCAGCCTTTGCTTCCAACACGTGGTTGTCTACGATGGCCTTGTTCATACCGATGGAGTTTTTCCAGTAGTTGCTGGAACCGGCAAACTTGCTGGCATACTGGATACGGACCTTGTCGCTGGCTGCCATTTCCTTGCGGAGGATATCCTGGCGGGCTTCACGCACCGTGATACGCGGAATGTTGGTGCCTTCCATGCGCAGACGTACTTCGCTTTCAGTCAGGTAACGGCTGGTGCTTCCGGGGAATCCCATGATCATGGCATAGTCGCCTTCCTGCAGCCCCTTCAACGAAATCGTCAGGTGTTTCTTAACCTTCAAAGGCACATTGTCCTTGCTGTATGCAGCCGGGTTTCCGTCTTTGTCGGCATAGATACGGAACATGGAGAAGTCGCCGGTGTGACGCGGCCACATCCAGTTGTCGGTTTCTCCACCGAACTTACCGATAGATGAAGGGGGAGCGGCTACCATGCGGATGTCGCTGTAAGTCTTGATGAAGAACAGATAGAACTTGTTCCCTGCATAGAAAGGAAGTGCCAGGGTAGAAATGCCCGGTTTTCCTTTCAGGTCGCTCTTTTTCAGTTCTTCATCTGCCAGTTTCTTGAGGTATTTGCTTCCGAAGGATTCCGTTTCGCTGATTTTGCCTTTTTTGATATCTTCGTTTACTTTGTCGGTTACATCCACGATGCGGTCTACAAATTTGAAGGTCAGTCTCGGTGTCGGCAATTCTTCTTGATAGCTTTTTGCCCAAAATCCGTCGGTCAGGTAATCGTGTTCCACGGAACTATGTTGTTGGATGGCACCGTAGCCACAGTGATGGTTGGTCAGAATCAATCCGTTGGGAGAAATGATTTCGCCCGTGCATCCACCTCCGAAGATTCCTACGGCATCCTTCAAGGTAATCTGGTTCGGGTTGTAGATGGCCGCGATGTCCATTTTCAAGCCTTGCGCTTTCATTCGGTCGGCAAGGTTCTGCTCCTGCATGAGTTGGAGCAACCACATCCCTTCATCGGCTTTCGCCGGAGAGAAGACGGCACAAATAAGTGCGAGTGCGAGTACTTTTAGTTTTTTCATATTGTGATGATTGTTAATTCAAGAGCACAAAAATAGCAAAAAAACGTACACCTTTTTCATGTGGCTGAATGAAAAGGTAATAAACCACTATCTTAGTATAAATTTTGATAATTTATTTCGGCTCATCCTTGAAAGATTATACCTTTGCTCACAAATTTAAAAGGTTTCAGCATGTATAAACTTTATTTTTTTCTGTTGTGTGCAATACTTTGCACCTCTTGCAGTAAGAAATATAAGATAGAAGGTACTTCATCTGTTTCTGTGTTGGACGGCAAAATGCTTTTCATAAAAATCCCGGTGGGTGATAGATTGGTCAACATTGACTCGGCTGAAGTGATTCATGGCTTATTCGAGATGCAGGGAAAAGTGGATTCTACGGTACTGGCCTCTTTGTATATGGATGATGACTGTATTATGCCTTTGGTGATAGAACCGGGGCGTATCGAAGTACAGATTGATAATGCGGGGATTACGATTAAGGGGACTCCACTGAATGATTGTTTCAACGACTTCGTGATGCAGAAAAATTCGCTCGACGATCGTGCCTACGAGGTGGAACATGAAGAAAGCCGTATGATTATGGACGGAAAGGACTTGCAGACCGTTCATGAGGAAATCCAGAAAAAACGGGACCAGCTGTCGGAAGAGATGAACCAGTTGGCAAAGACTTTCATCCAGGACAATTATGAGAATGTGCTGGGTCCGGGTGTCTTTCTGATGTTAGGCAACAGTTTGCCTTATCCGTTCTTGACACCGCTTATGCAAGAGATTATCGACGGGGCTCCCGACTCTTTCAAGAATAATTACATGGTACAAGAGTATGTGTCGGTGGCGCGTGAGAATATGTCGCATGTCCCTCTTCATTAAAAAACAATCGGGTAGAAAGAGATTCCCTTGCTACCCGATATTTTTTTCTTCTTTTTCTTATTTCTTTCCTTTGTATTTCTCCGGCAAATCCTTTTCAATGGCCTGATAAGACTCTTCCATGAGCAGGGTCAGGTTTTCCTGTCCTTTTCCCTGGGGGTAAATAGGCTCATGGATGGTCAGTTTCAACGGGTGCCAGGAAAGCAGTTTGCCTGTGCGGGGCAGTACGTCGAACGAACCGCTGATGGTCATGGGTACTACGGGCATCTGCAGCTGGTCGGCGATAAGGAAGGCTCCTTTCTTGAACTCGTTCATGTGTCCCGTGAAAGTTCTTCTTCCCTCCGGGAATACCACGAGCGAAGTTCCTCCCTGCAATATCTTCTCGGCCCGTTTGATGGTTTCGTACACTTTCCGTGGACTGGATTTGTCGACAAAGATGAATCCGGCCGATTCACAAGCTTTTCCTACAAAAGGAATGTTGCGCAAACTTTTTTTCATCATCCACTTGAAGTTCCGGCCCAAAAATCCGTAGATAAGGAAGATGTCGAAGGCCCCTTGGTGGTTGGCTACAAAAACGTACGAGGTCTTGTGGTCTATATGCTGATGCCCTTCCACTTTCACCGGGAGCAAAAACAGAAAACAGGTAAGCTGCGACCAGATCTTGCCGGGATAATATCCCCAGAAATGGCCGTTGCCGAGCCAGCATCCCAACATGGTGGTCAGTGCGGTCAGAATGGTTAGTACAAGAAAAATGGGTAGTCCGATACAGATTTGATAAATGATGTATAAGAATCTCATAATTTGATGTGGTTATTTTGAGGGTTAGTTGAATATGCTTTTTTTAATGTGATGACCGTAATCTCCGGCCAGGCTCCCAACCGCATGGGAAAGAGCACATAGCCCAGTCCGATGTTGACATACAAGCCGCGATTGCCTTCCAGATACAATCCCCGGTGTTCCGGATAGATGAATTTGGATACGGAAAAGCCGAACAGGCTGATTTGCATGTCGTGGGTGTGTCCCGACAAGGTCAGCTGTACGGATGTGTCCGGAAGCACTTTTCTCCGCCAGTGGGTAGGGTCGTGGCTTAGCAGCACCGTAAACATGCCGTCGGTTCCTTTCAGAGCCTTGGGCAGGTCTCCCCGGTCGGGGAAGGGAGGCTTTCCGCTGTTTTCCACTCCCGCCAGGGCAAGTGAGTCTTTACCTTTATATATTATATGCGAATCGTTCAGCAACATTTTCCAGCCCATGCGGTTCTCGCGGGCAATCAGGCTGTCTACATTGGCCAGACGGGCATGCTCGTTTTCCCACTTTGCGTAGGTGCCGTAATCGTGGTTCCCTAACACGGCATACACGCCATCGGGCGCTTTCAGTTGGGAGAATATCGGTATGAATTCCACCAGTTCGTCGGCCCGGCTGTTGACCAGGTCGCCGGTAAATACGGCCAGGTCAGCTTTTTGCTGGTTGCAGAGGGCAATGGCTTTCCGAAGTGCTTCCCCGTTGCCTTTCCAGCTTCCGGAATGGATGTCCGACAACTGCAGGATGCGGTAGCCGTCGAAAGCGTCCGGTAGGTCGGGCGAACAGAAAGTCACCTCCTTCACCTGAAAATATTCCTTGCCTTTGAGGGCACCGAACAGAATGTATCCTAAGATGAGTACCGCGGGTACCAGCGAGATGCTGCCGTGAGGCAGGTGGCAGCGGAAAAGTTTCTGGAGCAGTCTCAGCAAGATGCTCGTCAGCATGAAGAGAGTCTTCGGAATGGTGACACACAAGGCCACAATCAGGTACGTTCCGAAATACTCATGCAGTTGGTCGTGTCCGATAAGAAACACTGCCAGAATCAAGAGCAGCACGAGAGTAGGCCACCAGAATCTTCGTTTCCATTTTTTATTGTGCCAGTGCGACAGATAGGTCTTGCAGATATACCAGTCGGGCAAGAGGAACAAGGCCAGAAACAGAAGTGATACTCTTAATAAAATCATATTGGCAGGTTTGAATGGGTTAGGATTGTAAGTTGGCAGCCAGGTATTTGCGTAATACGTCGGGCTCCATTTGCCGTCGGGCAGCATAATCCATGAGCTGTTCTTCATCGATTTTTCCCACGGCAAAATAGCGGGAAGCCGGATGTGCGAACATCAGTCCGCATACCGACGCATGCGGTTGCATCATCCCGTTCTCGGTGAGACGGATGCCGATACGTTTCATGTCGATGAGGCGGTCGAGCAGGAAGCTGACCGAAATATCCGGCAGGGAGGGATAGCCTACTGCAGGACGTATGCCCTGATAATCTTCATTCAGAAGCTGCTTCATGGTGAGATGCTCGTCTTTGGCATATCCCCAAACCTCCTTGCGCACAGTTTCATGGATTTTCTCGGCCGCTGCTTCTGCCAGGCGTTCTCCCAGCGTCTTGATGAGCAGGGCCTGGTAATCGTCGTGCAGGAACTCTTCTTCCATGGCCGGGTCGATGGTAGTGGCAAATCCGCCCACTGTATCCTTGATGCCCGATGAGAGCGGGCGTACAAAGTCGCTCAGGCAGAGAAACGGGTCATCGGGTCGTACGCGGGTCTGCTGGCGAAGCAAGGGGAACGACGTCCCCTCCAAAATCAGGTTATCTCCGTCGGCATTGGCCTCCATGAGGCGGTAGATGGCATAAACGCCGTATTTCCCGTCGATGTGGTTGAGCATGCGTACAGCTTCCTTGTGTAGTTGCATGGCTTCGGCAGCCTTGGCACGGTCGGCTTCCGGAAACGAAGCCAGCCAGCCGGCCCGGCAGGCATCACAGCCATGAATGTCGGCAATGGTGGCAAAGCGAGGCTGGAACCCCCACGCATGGAAAAAATAGATCCAGTTGATGTACTCGGCCAGGTCGTGTATGTCGTAACGGACGGTGGTGATGTCTGTTTTCATGCAATTTCTTTTATCGTTCAAAATTCAGGGCCTGTCCACGGTGGGCTTTGTCTACCTTTCCATTCTCATAAACTACCGCTCCGTTGACAAAGGTTTTCTCTACTTTCCCGTGGAAGGTACGTCCTTCCATCGGACTCCAGCCGCACTTGCTTTCAATGCAGTCGGTAGTGACGGTCCATTCCTTGTGAGGATTCAGCAGCACCAGGTCGGCCTGATACCCCGGTCGGATGAAACCTCTCCGGCTGATTTGGAAAAGCTGGGCAGGCGCATGACACATTTTCTGTACCAGCTGCTCCATCGAAAGCAATCCTTCGTGCACCAGTTCATAGATGCTCACCAGCGAGAACTGCAGGGTAGGCATACCGGATACCGCTTTCAGCGCACCGCCTTGTTTCTCCGACAGCAGGTGAGGGGCGTGGTCGGTGGCAATCACGTCAATCAGGTTGGTCGTCAGTGCCTTTCTCAGGGCATCGCGGTCGGCTTTCGTCTTGATGCTGGGGTTGCATTTGATGCGGGCTCCCAGTCGGGCATAGTCCTCGTCACAGAACATCAGGTGTGACACACAGGCTTCTGCCGTAATCTTCTTTTCAGTCAGCGGACGGTCTTCGAAGAGACTCAGTTCGCGTGCCGTACTGATGTGCAGAATGTGCAGGCGGGCACCGGTTTCCTTGGCCAAGGCTACGGCCAGTGAGGAAGAATGGTAGCAAGCCTCCTCATCCCGTATCAGCGGATGGAAAGAGATGTCGAGGTCCTCTCCGTATAGTTGTTTATAGTGTTCAGTATTCTGACGGATGGTATTCTGGTCCTCGCAATGCGTGGCAATCAGCATACCCGCTTCCGAAAATATCTTTTTCAGCGCCTCCATGCGGTCTACCAGCATGTTGCCCGTGCTGGCTCCCATGAAAAGCTTCACGCCGCATACCCGGGTCTTGTCCAGTTCCTTCAGCAAGTGGGTATTGTTGTTCGTGGCGCCAAAGTAGAACGAATAGTTCACGATGCATTTGGTGGCAGCATCCAGAAACTTGTTGTCCAGCGCCTCCAGGGTGGTGGTCTGCGGGTTGCAGTTCGGCATATCCATGAAAGAGGTGACTCCACCTGCCGCAGCCGCAGCCGTTTCGGTGGCCATATCTGCCTTCTGCGTCAGTCCCGGATCGCGGAAATGTACATGGTCGTCTATCACTCCCGGCAGCAGGAAGCATCCTTGTGCGTCAATCTGTTCGTCACAGTCGGCTGCGGGTTTCCCGTCTCCTTCGATAATCTCCTGGATTTTCTCTCCTTCAATAACCACGGAACCGGCAAACCGGCGTCCTTCGTTTACAATGATTGCATGATGTATCCACGTACGTTTCATAAACACTTTTTTCAATTAGATTTTTTTGGGTATTTCTTGAACCAGCTGTCCCATTTCAGCTGGATGACGCCGAACACGGCCTCTCCGAAAATGCTGCTGTTCATCTTGGAAGTACCCAGCTCGCGGTTGATGAAGATGACAGGTACTTCGGTGATGTGGAAGCCGCATTTGAAGGCTGTGAATTTCATTTCAATCTGGAAGGCATAACCCTTGAAGCGGATACGGTCCAGATGAATGGTTTCGAGCACTTTCCGGCGGTAGCAGACAAAACCGGCAGTGGTGTCGTGAATGGGCAGGCCGGTGATGAACCGCACATATTTGGAGGCGAAGTACGACATCAGTACTCTTCCCATCGGCCAGTTGACCACATTGACTCCGCTCACGTAGCGTGAACCGATGGATACATCGGCGCCGTCGTCGTGGCAGGCCTTGTAGAGCCGGGGCAGGTCGTTGGGGTTATGGCTGAAGTCGGCATCCATTTCGAATACATAGTCGTATCCGTGTTCGATAGACCATTTGAAGCCGGTGATATAAGCGGTTCCCAGTCCGAGCTTGCCTTTCCGTTCAATCATGAACAGGCGTTCGGGAAATTCTTTTTGCAGCCGGCGAACGATGTCGGCCGTACCGTCGGGAGAATTGTCTTCAATGACCAGAATGTGGAAACATTTTTCCAGTCCGAATACTGCCCGGATGATATTTTCGATATTTTCCTTCTCATTGTAAGTAGGAATTATCACAATACTGTCACTTGTCTGCATGGTGTTTCTATTATGTCGTGCAAATATACATATAAAATATGGATTCCTTTTCGAGTGCTTTATTTTTCTTCGGAAAAACGCAAGTGCGTTTGCCCTAAAGCGCAAGTGCGTTTCAAGTAAAACGTAAAGGCGTTTGGAGGAAAGCGTCGAAGCGTTTTGATTCAAACGCAAGTGCGTTTTTTTTACCCCTTTACCGGGACCGTGGAAATGCCCTTCTAAGATATTCCAGCGGGGAATCGGTACTTCCTCCTAAATTTTTTATGAAAAAAAGAAGGCGACGTATCTACTTTCACAAAAAAAGTTTGTAGACTTGCGTCCGTATTTGTAAAATAAGATTTGAAACCAAAGTTATGATTATAGGTATAGATGTGGGAGGAAGTACCACCAAGATTGTAGGCATGAAAGACGGCCTCATTTGTCATCCGATGTTTGTGACGGCTGCCGACCCTGTGACTTCGTTGTTCGGGGCTTTTGGCAAGTACATATACGACCATTCCATCCAGCTCTCGGAGGTGGAACAGGTGATGCTGACCGGAGTGGGCAGTTCCTATATACAGCAGCCCTTGTACGGTTTGCCTACGGCCCGGACGGACGAGTTTATTGCCAACGGGTTGAGTGCGCAGTATGCCACCGGACTGGACAAACTGATGGTGGTGAGCATGGGTACGGGCACATCCTTTGTGCGTGTGGAAAATGAGGAGATTCGTCACATAGGCGGCATCGGTATCGGAGGAGGTACCTTGATGGGATTGTCGCGTCTGTTGCTGCATACGCAGGACATTCTGTGGGTATCAGAACTGGCCGAGAAAGGCGATTTGCGGAACGTGGACTTGCAGATTCAGGATATTTGCCGGACTTCCCTGCCCGGCCTTCCCTTGGATGCGACAGCTTCGTTGCTGGGTAAGTTGGATAACAATGCCTCGCCGGAAGACCTGGCCTTGGGCCTGATGCACATGGTCTTGCAGTCCATCGGGCAGGCTGCCGTACTGTCGGCTATGGAAATGGGAATCCGCGATTTCGTGCTGATAGGCAATCTGACGCAGCTTCCCCAGTGCCGTCCGGTATTTGAAACCATCGGGCAGATGTACGACGTGCGTTTCATCATTCCGGAATATGCCGAATACCAGACAGCGATAGGTGCGGCTCTGGCTTATATCAAGAAAATAGAAACCAGTCTGGTAAGGGAGTGAACCTTATCGGACTGGTTTCGGTCTTTATCTAAATACGGTTGAAAATTCTCCTTCCATCCTTGTATGCTTACAACAAAATAATGCTTGAAGCTTACTTGTTCTTTTTATTTTTATCTCTAAATAGGGTCCTTATTAGATTAAAAATAGCCACAGTAAAAGCATAAAACAAACAAGGTTTGATAATACTTTTTATTGAAGTTTCTGTGAGCATATAGTACATTGACATCATTCCGAACAATGCAAAAAAGTCCCTAAAAAAAGTGATGTATATCTATAAATTTTTTCAATCATATTGGTAAATAGGTAGTGTAAAATGAACTGTGTCAGGATTAGTCTTATTCTTTTCGCAGAATATCCGCAATCAGGTAAATCTGGCTTTCCGTCACCTTTTGTGATTCCAGGGCTGCTTTGTCGGCCAGGAATAAGGCGGTGAAGTCCTCTCCCGATTCACATCCGGCCTGTGCCTTCCGATAATGGGTGAGCGCCTGAGGGATGTTTCCCATGGCCAGGTAGACGTGTCCGGAGTTCAGCCAGTCGTTCACCTGGGGGCTTTCCAGTGCAAGCAGTTTTTCGTATATCCGTAGGGCATCGTCGTATTTCCCGGACATGAAATAGCACCAGCCGATGGCTCGTCGCGCTTTTTCCGGATGCGTTTCCATAAATTCTACCTTGTAGAATAATTTGATGGCTTCCGGATAGTTCTTAAGAGCGGCAAGGCATTGTCCCGTCTGCATCAGGAGGTGCAGGTTGTCGGGGTCGGCTTCCAGAACCTTCCGGTAGAAGGTGACAGCCATGGCATAATCTCCCGATTGTTTGTAGCATTGTGCCAGTTGCTTGAGCGTCCATAAATGGTTGGATTTTAAGGCATCTGCCTGCAGATAGGCCCGGATGGCTTTCTCGTAATCCTTGTTTTTCTGGTAAGCGAAGCCTAGTTTCTGCCAGGTCTCGGCATTGGCCGGGTCTTTTTCAGCCAAGGTCTCATAAAGATTGGCCGCTTCCGTCATATAGCCTTTGGAGAACAGGTAGCCGGCAATCTGGCCATGATATTCTCCCTTCAGGAGCAAGGGACGCAACAGGTCATTGTTCCAGAAATCCAGCTTGTCTTTAAAAATATCGTGCATCTCCTGTCTGAACCGCCACAGCTTGTAGAACCGGTACAGGTTATGGATGTACTGCCGTTGGACGGCGTTGAGTTTCTGTTCTTCCAGGTTCTCGTTCAGATTTAGGTCATTGGGTATCAGGTCTTCTCCGTTCAGTTTGGAGCGCATGAAGGTCTGCTGGTCGTGAGGCAGCGACTGCATGGCCAGGCAGAAGGAATATTTGTCGGAATCGCAGAACGCCGGGGAGCTGATCATCAGTCCGAGTAAGGATTTCTCGTTGAACGTCTTTCCCTTATAGATTCGGTACAGGTCGGGCACTTTCAAGCTGAACAGATAGAACCAATGGGCCGCTTCCTGGAAAAAGGGGAAGGTTTTCAGCTGGGAGAAAGCGGTCATATACGTATCGGCGCCTTCCATCTGCAACTCACCCAACTCGCGCATTTGATTGTTCATCTGTTCGATGTCTTTCTGCCATTCCGGATTGAGGTCCTCGATGTCCTCTATTTCGATGGCCTTCAGTTCCGGGTTGCGTAATTGGGGATTACGCATCATTTGGGGAATGATTTCTTCCCTCATTTTCTTGTCAATCTTTTCCGTTTCGCGCGAAAGAAGGAAAATGATTTGTATGTCATGCAGCTGTTTCAGGAGAGACGGATTGTCTTCCATCAGCTTCAACGCAGATACCAGTTCCGGGTACAGGCGGATACGGTCCGACTGGAAATAGGTGGCAAGTGCGATGCCTGCCAGAGCCCGTTGGCTGACCGCGGATTCGCTGCCCTGCTGATAGGCGAAAAGCAGCCAGAGGAATTTCCGCTGGTCGAAAAGCTGCAGCAGGCTCAGGGTTACGGCACTGGTCATCACCGCCTTGTCGTTGGTTGCCATGGAAGAGCTGAGGAACAGTGCGCGGGCTTCCTGGAAGTCTTCTTCACTCCATTGGGTGGAAACCCATATTTTGTTGAACAGTTCATCGATGACATTCTGGTGGAGGGTATAGTTTTGGAGAGCCTGCTCTTCTTCCTCAGGGGTCTGAGGGGAGAGAGACGGGTGTCTGGCCGCTTCCAGCATGAAACCGATTTCCTTGAAAGAATGTGGCGGTGTCTGTGCGAATTTCCTGAATTTATCCGCAAAATAGCCGTAGGCCTTTTCCTGGTCTTTCAGGAAATATGTTTTGTCGGCCAGCTCATATCCCTTGCATAGCAACTGGTTGTAGATGGTTTCACGTTGAGGGTCCTGCGTTCCCATTTCCGTATATTGAAGCATATAGTGATAAGTCGTCTGTTGGGCTTCAATCTGCGACTTCAGCTCCCAGTTATTCAGCGTGTTTGCAGCCTCTTTAATCTTGGAGAAAGCTTCCTTGAGTCTTTTCTCGTGTAAGAGTTGAATGATTTCCTTGTGCATGATATTTGTTCAGAAGTCTAAAAAATAATGGAGAGGAGTCTTTTTCTACCCCCTTCCTTGGGAGACAAAAGTAATAATTATTTCTTACTTTTCCGATTTTGGTGCTTGCATAAAAGAAAAAATAACGCTTTATGGGGAATTTCTTTTCTTCTCATTATGAGATGATTATGTGATTCTCGCGGGCTCTTCTCAGAAAAAAATGAATTTTTTTCAGTTTGCGGATAGGGGTTTTTCCGGTAGGCTGCGTTATGAAGACGAAATCACCTAGCTAAGTGAAACAACAGAGAAACTAAACGCAAGACTGTTCATTGATAGAAATTGAATAAGAATTGCATAATTTTTAATGATTAAAAAACTGGAACTTATGAAATTTAAATTTATTGCATTATCTTTGTGTATGTTGGCAAGTGCGAACCTGGTAAAAGGACAAGAACATAGTAAGAATTTCACACCTTCTGAAAACCGCCATGACATTCGTCTTTCGGTGAGTGACGGTTTGACTCAGGGAACGGTCGACGTGTTGGGCATGGGATTGCTGGATGCAGTGACAGGCAGCAAGCGTACAGATTCAAATTATAGTCTGGTATATGGCTTGGGCTATCGTTACTCTTTCGGACGCTTTAAGGTAGGTGCCGATTTGGGATTCTCTAAATCAAACAGCAAGCTGACCTTGGCGGGAGAAACGGCTCCTTCTCTGAAAGAAAGCAACCTGAATTTCCTGGTGCTCCCGGCTGCGGAATTTGTGTACTATAAAAGAGGACTGGTGGAACTGTATGGAACGGCTGCTGCCGGTGTGAACTTGAGCCGTCACAAGGAGAACGCATTGACCGATGCCGGAAAAAAGGCGGTGCAGAAAGCCGATTTGAGTACTTCTTTTGCGTATCAGGTAAATCCGATTGCGTTGAGAGTAGGTAACGACCGTGTAGGAGGTTTTGTGGAGGCCGGACTGGGACATAAAGGCTTTTTGACGGCGGGCGTTAGCTTGAAGTTTTAAATAAATATATTGACTGAATCACGAGAATGAAAGCCAATAGAAAGGACATATTCAAATCCCGTTTTCAGGAACATTATTCAAGGCTATGCCATATAGCCTATGGATATGTTTCTGACGCGGACGATGCGGAAGACATCGTGCAGGAACTCTTTATCGGTGTGTGGAACAAGCAACTTGACGCCATGCCGGAAAAAGAATTCGCGGCCTATCTGACCACTTCCGTAAAAAACAGTTGTATTTCCTTTCTTCGGAAGCGGCGGGAAGACACGGTGTCGATAGACGACCATCCGGCTTCTGCCAGCTGTCTGCCGGATGAAATGCCAGAGGAGGGAGAACGTTCTCCTGAGGACTTGCTGCATGCGGCTTTGGCCACGTTGCCTCCCAAATGCAAGGAGATTTTTTTGTTGGCCAAGCTTCAGGGCTTGAAGTATCGTGAAATTGCCGGAAAACTGGCTTTGTCGGAGAAAACCGTGGAGAATCAGATGACAAAGGCCATCAAGTTGCTGCGTGTCTATGTGGCTGAACATGGTTTTCTGCTGGTGACGGTCATTGTTTCCATTTTATCCATGATTATAAACCGTAAATGAGTATGAACAAGAATGAAGATATAAATGAATTGCTGGCCCGTTATTTTGCACATGAGCCGTTGACTCTTGTTCAGCAACGTGCACTGGATGAGTGGATTTCGGCGAATGGTCAGGAATTTGAACGAATGAGAAAGCTGATGGAGATACCGGTAAGGGTCTCGAAGGAGATTCACTTTGATGCCGAAAAGGCCTGGCAGAAAATCGAACCTCGGTTACAGGAACGTCCGAAGACGGTTGCTTTCCGGCGGAAGATGACTTTTATCTGGTCTGCCGCGGCATCCTTGCTGCTGTTATTGGGAATCGGTGCTTTCTATCTTCTCCGTACGGGGACGGAGGAACAGTTCATCCGTTATGCCAATACGGGCACGAAGGTACAAAGGGTGCTTTTGCCCGACAGTTCGGAAGTAATCTTGTATCCGAATGCTACACTGGCTTATTCTTTTTCCGGTAAGGAGGAAGGGCGGCACACCCAATTGCGGGGCAAGGCTTTTTTCCAGGTGAAGAAAATGCACGGGATACCTTTTCAGGTAGAAACCGCTTTATTGAATGTGGAAGTGCTGGGCACTTCGTTTCTGGTGGATGTGACACAGCAGGAAAAAGCGGGCGTTTATGTCAAGACCGGTAAAGTGCGGGTGGAGGCTTCCAGTCAGGAAGTGGTGATTGAAGCCAACGAGAAGGCGGAGTTGAAGAACGGGACCTTGCAGGCTGACACCATTTCACGTCCGCAGGATGTGTTTGGAGAAAAGCAACAGGTGTTGGTCTTTGAGCAGACACCGGTCACGGAGGTGGTAAAAGTCATTGCTGAAAAGACGGGGGTACGAATCGATTTGGAAAAAGGGTTGGAAAAGAATCTGATTACCACCCGGATCAGTCTGTCGGAAACGAATATTGCCAGCGAACTGGCTTTTCTTTGTGGGTGCAAATGTGAGACATTGGTAGAAGGAAAACATTACAGGCTTTATGAAAAATAGATGGCTGTTTCTCTTGTTATGGATGATGAGTGCTTTCGGATTCCAGCAAGTGAGCGGACAGGAAGTCAAATCAGAACATACGGTAGCGGAAGAGTGGATTCAAGTTCCTGGCTCTTCCGCTACCGTGTCGCAGTGGTTTGGCTGGATAGAAAAGTACACAGGCATCGTGCTGGCGTATAATGCGGCCCAGATAGAAATGGATAAAGTCTGCCGGATAGAACGGAGTGAGAAAATGACCGTACGGGAATTGCTGGATAAGATCCTGGCAGGTTATCAGGTAAAGACGGCTTTTGTACCTCCCCGGAAGTTGGTGATTCAGGCCCGCCGGATGGAAAACTATTATGTCAGCGGTACCGTGTGTGAGGAGGAAAGCGAGGAACGGCTGTATGGGGCGGTAGTGACATTGGAAGACAGGCGTGGAAAGCAATGGAATACCATTTCGAACGAAAACGGGATGTTCCGGCTGTATGTGCCGGAAGGGCTGTATGTCTTGAAGACTTCCTATATGGGTTATACTCCGCAGAGCCGTGCGGTCCGGGTGGAAAAAGACTGCTTCGTCCGTACCCATCTGAAGCCGTTGCTTTTTGAAATAGAGGAAGTGACGGTTGAGTCCGGTAAGCGGGAAAATGAGCTGAATGGACTGACACCTTCTAATTTGCTTTCATTTAACGGGAACGATTTGTTTTCTCAGATTTGGATTCTGCCGGGGGTGACCTCCTCCTTGGCAGGGCATAACTTTATGGTGGATGGGGGAGGATACGATGAGAACCAGTTGCTGTTGGACGGGGTACCTGTTTTCCATCCGGGCCATTTCAATTCCCTGTTGCCGGTCTTCAACGGTGATGCGGTGAAAAACATGGTGTTCTATAAAGGTTTTTTCCCTACCAGACTGGAAGGGAAAATTTCGTCCGTGACGGAAGTGAACCTGAAAGAAGGAAACAAAGATGAGCATGTGCGTACGCTTACGCTGGATATGCCGGCTGCTTCGGTCACGCTGGAGGGACCGATTATCAAGAAGAAACTTTCGTATATGGTGAGCGCACGGCGCAGCTGGCTGGATTTTTTCGATGGACTGTTGTCGGAAGAAAACCGCTTGAACCACTCCATGTATGATTACAATGCGAAATTATCTTATAGCCTTTCTCCTGTCAGTACGCTGAATGTGCTGGCTTACGGTGCACGGGACGACTACCGTTTGCCGATTAAGGAGAACGGAGAGAATGCTTCTGTGTTGCGCTGGGACAATCAGGTTTACCAGCTGTCTTATACGACACAAAAAGGCGGTCTGGGGAATACCACTTCCGTATTCTATTCCGCTCATAACAACCGGGCCTATATGGGAGAAATGGGGTACGACGGCGAAAGCTATGTGCATAGCGGCATCAAGTCGCTGAATGTGGCGACAGACTTCAGTTATGCGTATGAGAATCTGTATCATGCCCGCTGGGGAGTAAAATATGCGTATGAGATTTACGACTTGGCTTCGCAAGGGGGAGAGATGACGGTGCGTCATGAACCCGTGAACCAGGTTTCCTTGTATTATGACAACCTGTTGCGCATCTCGCCTGAACTCTCTGTGCAGGTAGGAGTGCATGGGGTGGGGTATTATCCGCAGCACAGCCGTTCATTCTATAGCATCCAGCCCCGTTTCTCGCTGAAATATTTCCCTTCAGAGAAAAATCTGCTATATGTGAACTTTTCAAAGATGGAGCAGTTTTATCATTTCCTTCGTTTTGACAGTTTTTCTTTGCCTACGGATTTCAGGATGCCCAGTATTGACGGTTTCAAGCCTCGTTCCTCCGAGCATTATGAAGTGGGATGGAAGCATTTTCTGAAAGACGGACAGCTGGAGTTTTCTGCTTACTACAAGACGAGAAGGAATGTGCTGGCTTTGCGCCCGGACACGTGGATTGAGGATGGTCCGTGGCAACAGTATCTGATGGTGGGAAGGGGAGACAGTTATGGGGTAAAAGGGTATTACTACCAGCAGTGGAAGCACTGGACCTGGCAGCTTTCGTATGCGTATTCCCGGAGTCGGGAATGGTTTGGCGAAATGCCTGAAAGAGGCAAGATGCCCTCCTTGTACGATGTGCCTCATCAGTTGGCCGGAGCCGTTTCCTACCAGTTGACGAAACGCTCCTCATTTTCCGTAGGGGGGACGTTGCGTTCGGGAAAGGTCATGCAACTGGATGAAGATTTTGAACTGTTGCCTGCCGAGGATTTCCGGAAAAGACGCGAACCGCTCAACTATCGGGTGGATGTGGGGTATTCTTATCGGAAATCCTTAGGTGAAAAGCTGCTTTTACTTCGTTTGGGAGTCTATAATCTGGTGGGTAACCCTTCGGAAGAAGACATCCTGAATTTTTATTCGGTACACTGGCATAGTAATTGTTTGCCATACGGGAGCATCAGTTTTAAGTTCTGAACAGTGAATTCTGGTTCATTCTTTGTCTTTTTGTGTGTATATTCAAACGAGATTTGCTATTTTTGCACCATCTATAGATGGAACGATGAGTATAAAAGAACTTCAGGATATTTATGCCAAACATCCTAATATCGCTGGTTTGGCTTCTTTGTGTAAGGATAAGAGTGTAAAAAATGTATTTCTGGAAGGTATGCACGGTTCGTGTGCTTCCTTGTTTGCTTCGGTATGCATCAAGTCGGTGCCGGGCATTCATGTATTTATCTTGAACGACCTGGAGGAAGCGGGATATTTTTACCATGACATGGTACAGGCAAACGGAGATGCGGACATCCTGTTTTTCCCTTCTTCTTACCGTCGGGCCATCAAATACGGGCAGAAAGATGCGGCCAACGAGATTCTCCGTACGGAGGTGCTGAGCCGTCTGGAGCGGCAGGAGCCGGTGGCAGTGGTCACTTATCCGGAAGCCTTGGCCGAAAAAGTGGTATCCCGGAACCAGCTTTCCGCATCGACCTTGACATTGAAGGTGGGGCAGAAAGAGGAGACGGAGAAACTCATGGAAAAGCTGTCCGGCTATGGCTTTGAACATGTGGACTATGTCTACGAGCCGGGACAGTTTGCCTTACGAGGGAGTATCTTGGACGTATATTCTTTTGCATCGGAATATCCTTATCGAATCGACTTCTTCGGCGATGAGATTGACAGCATCCGGACATTTGAAGTCGAAACACAGCTGTCGAAAGAGAAAAAGGAGTCGGTGAGCATCGTGCCGGAATTGTCCACCTCGGAAGGTTCGGATATCTGTTTCTTGGATTTTGTTTCAAAAGATGCGATTCTTTGGGTAAAGGATTTGCTTTGGGTACGCGAACGCATCCAGGCGGTTCATGACGAGACCGTATCGCCTCAGGCATTGAAAGCCTACGAAGGAGAGCAGACGGAGCTGATGGATCTTTCCCGGAAACTGATTGACGGGGCAGAGTTTACGGTGCGTGCCTTGGAATTTTTCCGGATTGATTTCGGGCATAAGGCCGTAGGAACTCCTCAGGCACGGCTTGCTTTCGAGACTTCCGTGCAGCCTATTTTCCATAAGAATTTTGATTTGGTGTCCAGTTCCTTTACCGATTTCCTGCAACGGGGCTATCGTTTGTATATCTGTTCGGATAGTGCCAAACAGACAGAACGGTTGAAAGATATCTTTCAGGAAAGAGGCGACCAGATTACGTTTGAGCCGGTGGACCGTACGCTGCACGAGGGCTTTGTGGACCATTCGCTTCGGATGTGTGTGTTTACAGACCATCAGATATTCGACCGTTTCCATAAATACAATCTGCGCAGTGACAAGGCCCGCAGCGGAAAGGTGGCGTTGTCGCTGAAGGAACTGAACACGTTTGAGCCGGGTGACTATGTGGTGCATATCGACCACGGTATCGGCCGTTTTGCGGGACTGGTGCGCATCCCGAACGGGAATACCACGCAGGAGGTCATCAAACTGGTGTATCAGAATGACGACGTGGTGTTCGTGTCCATCCATTCGTTGCATAAAATCTCGAAATACAAAGGCAAGGAAGGCGAACAGCCGCGCATCAGCAAGCTGGGAACCGGTGCTTGGGAGAAAATCAAGGAACGGACGAAGACCAAGATCAAGGACATTGCCCGTGACTTGATCAAATTGTATTCGCAGCGTAAACAGGAAAAAGGATTTAAATACAGCCCCGACAGTTTCTTGCAGCACGAACTGGAGGCCAGCTTCTTGTACGAGGATACACCCGACCAGCTGAAAGCTACTCAAGACGTGAAGGCGGACATGGAGAGCGACAAGCCGATGGACCGTCTGGTGTGTGGGGACGTGGGCTTCGGAAAGACGGAGGTGGCCATCCGGGCGGCTTTCAAGGCGGTGGCCGACAACAAGCAGGTAGCGGTGCTGGTACCGACCACGGTGTTGGCTTTCCAGCATTACCAGACTTTTAAGAAACGACTGGAGGGGATGCCTTGCAAGGTGGAATACCTGAGCCGTGCGCGTACGGCAAAAGATACCAGCCGCATCCTGAAGGAACTGGCCGAAGGAAGCATCAATATACTCATTGGTACGCACAAAATCATCGGGAAGAGTGTGAAGTTCAAGGACTTGGGGTTGCTGATTATCGATGAGGAGCAGAAGTTCGGGGTGAGCGTGAAGGAGAAACTCCGTCAGATAAAGGTGAATGTGGATACGTTGACCATGACGGCCACGCCGATTCCGCGTACGCTTCAGTTCTCTCTGATGGGAGCCCGTGACTTGTCTGTTATTCAGACTCCGCCCCCTAACCGTTATCCGATTCAGACGGAAGTGCACACGTTTAATGAGGAAATCATTACCGAGGCCATCAACTTCGAGATGAGCCGTAACGGACAGGTCTTTTTTGTGAACAACCGGATTCAGAATCTGGCGGAACTGAAGGCCATGATTCAGCGTAATATTCCGGACTGCCGGGTGTGCATCGGACACGGACAGATGCAGCCGGAGGAACTGGAAAAGATTATCTTCGATTTTGTCAACTATGACTACGATGTGCTGTTGGCTACGACCATTATTGAGAGTGGCATCGACATACCCAATGCCAATACCATCATCATCAACCAGGCACAGAATTTCGGATTGAGCGACCTGCATCAGATGCGGGGACGTGTGGGACGAAGCAACAAGAAGGCTTTCTGCTATTTGCTGGCTCCTCCATTGTCTTCACTGACACCAGAGGCCAAACGGCGTTTGCAGGCCATCGAGAATTTCAGTGACTTGGGAAGCGGCATCCACATTGCCATGCAGGATCTGGATATCCGTGGGGCCGGGAACATGCTGGGAGCTGAACAGAGCGGATTCATCGCCGACTTGGGATATGAAACTTATCAGAAGATTCTGAACGAGGCGGTAACTGAACTGAAGAACGAAGAGTTTGCCGACTTGTATGCGGATGAAATCAAGGCCGGAGAAGAGAAAATCAGCGGCGAAGAGTTTGTGGATGAATGTACCGTGGAAAGTGACCTGGAATTGCTGTTCCCGAATGAATACATTCCGAGCAGCAGTGAGCGTATGCTGTTGTACCGGGAGCTGGACAAACTGGAACTGGACAAGGATGTGGAGGCGTTCAGGGCCCGATTGCTCGACCGCTTTGGAAAGATTCCTCCCGAAGGAGAAGAGTTGCTGCGTATCGTGCCGTTGAGGCGGCTGGCCAAGCGCCTGGGCGTGGAGAAAGTGGTGTTGAAGGCCCAGCGTATGACCCTCTTTTTTGTCAGCAACCTGGACAGTCCGTATTATCAGAGTATGGCTTTCGGAAAGATTATCGCGTATATGTCCAAGAATCCTCGTTACTGCAATTTGCGGGAACAGAACGGACGCCGGAGCATGGTGGTCTCCAAGGTGACCAATGTGAAAGATGCAGTGAGTATTCTGCAGGAAATTGTCAGCCTGGAAGGAGAAAAGGCTCAGTAGGGTCCGCTTGTCTCAATCGGGTGACAGTGGGATTGCATTTCTGTTTCAGTAAGCTTGGGGTGATTCATTTTCGGACCGGATGGAAAGGACCAGGCGGAATAAACGGCTATTTTTATGCCTCAAATTCAAAAAGGCTTATGAAAAAAATAGGATGGATACTGCCGTTTCTGGTTTTCCCTCTGTGCATGCAGGGGCAGACGGCACGTGAAGAGATTGATGAGAATCCGGCACTGGCGGGAGGGAAATACTATGCCTATGAGGCACCCGATGTGCAGCTTACACCTGCTCCTGCGGGTTATACTCCTTTTTATATATCGATGTTTGCCCGTCATGGATCGCGTTATCTGACGAAGGAAAAGAAATATACTCAGCCTTTGTCGCTTCTCCTTGCGGCGGATGAGGCCGGGGTGCTGACCGCAGACGGAAAGCGGGCATTGAAGGTGGTGGCTGCTTTGGCCCAGGAAGCTGAAGCACGTTACGGCGAACTGACGCCGAAAGGGGCGCGGCAACACCGGGAGCTGATAGACCGGATGTACCGGCATTATCCGGAGGTATTCAGTGAGGGAGTGCATGTGGATGCACGCTCTACCTATAAAACACGGGCCTTTCTTTCCATGGCAGCCGGTTGTGTGGAATTGAAGGGGTTGAACCCTAGGCTGCACATCACCACGCAGGCCAGTGAGGCGGATGCCTATTATATAAAGTACAAGAATCCTTTGTATGAAGCACAGCATTTGGAGAACAGTGACTCGGTGTATCGTGCGGCAGATAGCGTGTATGTTCATCCGGCACGCTTGATGAAACAGCTGTTTCGCGATTCTTCTTACGTAGAGGCTCATATCCAGCCGGTGAAGCTGATGACGGACTTGTTTGAGTTGCATGGCATCAGCCAGAGCAGCGACTGTCAGCCCGATTTGTCTTTTCTGTTCACTCCGCAGGAACGGTATGACTTGTGGCAGCGCAACAACTTTGAATGGTACTATGAGAAAGGAGCCTCTCCATTGAGCGACGACTGCATGTACAAGCTTGAAAGAAATCTGCTGAAGAATTTCATTGAAACGGCCGATACCGTGATAGCTTCCCGAAAGAATGGGGTGACGTTGCGTTATGGGCACGACACGAACCTGGCTCCTTTGGCGGTCCTGATGGGCATCAATGACTTGCAGGATTCCACGGCAGACTGGCAGCGCATTGCGGATACGTACCGTACCTATCGCCTCATTCCGATGTGTGGAAATGTGCAACTGATATTCTACCGTAAGAAAGGGGTGAAGGAGGTGCTGGTCAAGGTGCTGTTGAACGAACGTGAGGTGAAATTGCCGCTTCCCGGTGAGAGGGCTCCCTATTATGCTTGGAAAGACGTACGGAGTTATTGGAAAAAAGTAGTGGAAAGTATTCAGCTTCCGGCAGAGGTGAAGTAGTCTGGAGGCATTATACATATTGTAAGGAGAGGTATTTCTTTTTGAAAGGGATACCTCTTTTTTTATATACGTATCTCTTGCCTAAATGTAACAGAAAAGAAATTTCGATGCAATACGGATGAAAATGGGATGGGGTACTTTTGCGGCAAATAAGAAAAGCAAATGAAAGCAAGTATAGTTTTGGCGTTGTTGTCACTGATGTCTGCAGGTGTGCAGGCCAGTGTGGTAAAAGGAAAGATTAAGGATGCGCAGACAGGAGAGGAAATTATCGGTGCATCGGTAATGGTAAAGGAAGAGCCTGGAAAGGGAGCTGTTACGGGGTTGGACGGAAGTTTTAATCTGTCTGTTAATCGGGATAAATATACATTGGTGTGTTCTTATGTGGGATACAAAAAATATGAGGTGACCATCACTCCAGACAAGAAAGAAATCGTGATTCCGTTGAAGACCGATGATGTGGCACTGGATGAAGTAGTGGTGGTGGCCTCCAATCCGGGAAGAACGGAAGCGGGTGCACGCGGCATTGAACGTCAGGCCATGAATGTGGTTAACGTGATGAGTGCCAAAGCCATTGAACTTTCTCCGGATATCACGGTAGCGAATGTGATTCAACGTATGTCGGGAGTGACCATCGAGCGGAACAGTAGCGGAGAAGGTCAGTATGCGATTCTGCGTGGTATGGACAAGCGTTACAATTATACTTTGATTAATGGGGTGAAGATTCCGAGTCCGGACAACAAGAACCGTTTCGTGCCGCTGGATATTTTCCCTTCGGAGATGCTCGACCGTCTGGAAGTGACCAAATCGCTGACCGCCAATATGGAAGGTGATGGAATCGGAGGAGCTGTCAACCTGATAATGAAGGATGCGCCTACGGAACGGCAGTTTACCGTGAATTTGTCGACCGGTTACAATGCCATGTATTTCGGCCGTGATTTTCAGTCGTTCAACCATGGGGCCATCGTCAAACAGTCGCCTTATGAACAGATGGGGATGCCGGAAGACAACCGGGTGACCATGGATAATTTTACGACCGATAACTTACGGATGAGCTGGAAAAAGCCTTTGCCGGATTTGACTGCCGGGATTTCTTATGGCGACCGTTTCTTTCAGAACAAGCTGGGCGTGATGCTGGCCGGAAGTTTCCTGAATACCTATCGTGGTAAGGAAAGCCAGTTGTATTATCAGCCGGGCACCACTCACAACGGCATCGAGTATCGTAATTACTCTTCCCAGCAGACCCGTATCGGGGCGCATGCCAAACTGGATTATTTCATTAACGAACATCATAAACTGACCTGGTACAACGGCTACATGGATATGCGTGAGGCGGAAGTGCGCGACGGGCATGACGACAAGGAAGGAGCCGTACGTATGAAGTGGAACCACCAGTATATCATCAACTCTACCTTGAAAGGGGAACATTCCTTTTTGGACGATGAAGCGCTTCGCCTGAACTGGTCGGCCGTAATCTCGAAAGCCTACAGTGAGACTCCGGATAATGCGGAGATATTCTTGCAAGGCAGTCACGTACAAACTTCTGGGGCGGCTACCCGGCGTTGGGAACACAATTCGGATAAAGATAAGGCGGGATATGTGGACTTGATGTACAAACTGAAATTGGACGGTGGTTCTGTCTTTGATTTCTCTGTCGGAGGTATGTACCGCGACAAGAAGCGTGACAGTTTTTTCAATGAATACACCTTCAACTCGGCAACAGGTGTGAAGGACCCGCAATATCAGGGGGAAGACTGGAATAACTATGATGAGATTCTGTTTACTCCCTTGAAATACGGTAACATCAGTGACCCGTTGAACTACGATGCATCCGAAAAGATTGGAGCAGGTTACGGAATGGTGAAATACACGTATCGTAAATGGGAATTCATTGCGGGAGTACGTGTGGAACATACCAACCAAGGATATGTATTGAAGTTCCCGACTGAAAATGTGAATCCGGAAGGAAACCAGAAATATACGGATGTGCTGCCCAGCTTTCATGCAAAATATGGAGTGCATAAGAATGCTAACCTGCGTTTCTCGTACGCACGGTCTATCAACCGTCCCAGCTTCTTTGAGATTGTGCCTTACAGCATCATCAATGAAGACTACAAGGAAAAAGGTAATCCGGATTTGAAACATACCGTGGCCGATAATATCGACCTGCGCTATGAATATTTCCCGAAATCATCCGAACAGTTTATGGTGGGCATGTTCTATAAACGGTTGCAGAACCCGATTGAATATGGTTTGCTCAACGAGGGCCAGGATACCTACTACAAACCGATGAACTTTGGAGATGCGACCAACCTAGGTGTGGAAGTGGACATCATGAAATACTTCAACTGGTTCGGCATCAAGGCTAATTATACGTACACTCACTCTACGATTACGACCGATAAGCGTATCATGGACGGCAACGATGTGAAGAGCATTTCGCAGACACGTCCTTTGTTCGGCCAGGCGGCCCATGTGGCGAATTTGTCGTTGCTTTTCAAAAGCACCAAATATGGTTGGGAAGGACAGATTGCCGGAAGTTACACTGGAAAACGTTTGAGCGATATTTCCAACTGGTATAACGATGATATTTGGGAAGACGGCTACATGCAGCTGGATGCATCTGTGGAAAAGAGCTTCAAGAACGGCATCAGTATTTTTGCCAAAGCGTCCAATCTGCTGGACACTCCTTTGCTGCGATTCATTCAAAAGGGACCGCATACAGAAAATGTGGACTATGAACGTAAGAACGGCAACGTGATTGAACGGAAAGAATGGCATGGACAGTCGTTCATGCTGGGAATCAGATATAAACTATAATCAAATATAAAATTTAACTAGTAACTAAATTTATTACGTAATGAGACTGAAAAATTATTTGCTGGCAAGTACAGCTTTGGTAGCGTTGTCTTTTATGACCGCTTGTACGGAAGAAGATCCTATTGCTAATGGTGACGGTACCGAGAATACAGATGGTAATGATGAAAACAATGACAATGTCATTGTTTGGCCTGCTGATACTATTGTAAAGCTTACGGATCATTATACAGTGCCGGAAGGAAAGAGTCTGGTGATTAAAGAAGGTGTACAGATCATTGTAAGCACCGATGGAGTGGGAGCCAATCATGTACCCGTAGAATTTACCGTAAACGGAAATTTGTATTGCGAAGGAACAGCTGAGAAACCTATCTTGTTCTCAATTGCGGAAGATGAACGTACGAATGAGAACGCTTTGAAAGGAATGTGGGGAGGTATTGTGGCCACCTCTACTTGCGGGGAAATGCTGATAGACCATACAGTCATAGAATATACAGGAGGCCAGGTAGTGGAAGGTTCTCCAGCTGCTAGTACAGGTATGTACACTGCAGGAGACGATGCGTATCCTCAGATAACTACTGACAATATTAACGGACATTATGTGATTACAAACTCCATTTTGCGTAACGGTTGGTCAGATGGTATTTATTTGATGGGAGGAAATGCTATTATTGCCCATAATATTTTTGCCGCCAACGGATATGACGGAGCAGAAGCTGTAAACGTGAAAGCCGGTTGCGTGGCCGATGTAGCCGATAACGTGATGTTCAGCCCGAATACCAATGGTTTGAAACTGTCTAGCTCCGGTCAGAGCGAAGACCGTGCAATGGCTAAAATCCAGGCTTACAACAATACCATTATCAATGCCGGATGGCGTCGTGACGGTGAAAAAGGTGGTTGCGTGTATGTCGAAAAGAATGCCTTGGCAAATGTCTTCAATAACCTGATGGTAAACTGCAAGTTCAGAGCCATGACTCCGAATTATAAGGATGCTAATAAAGTGGATGGAGGATACAATAGCAGTTCTGTAATCGATTACAATTATTATGCTTCTGGAACACAGAAAAGTGATGTAGTGTTTGAAGAAGAGTCAGGAGTAGCTTATTCTTGGGCTGGATATGCATACGCACATAAAAATTATAATGAAGGTGTAGTCGATGTACACAGCGTGATAACAAAGACTGCTGAAGAATGTGCGGCCAATGACCCGAAATTTGTCAACTTCCCGATTAACGACGTAGCTTTGACAGATTACGTGTACGATGAGGCTTGGGACTTCCACGTACAGGCTGGTTCTCCGGTTTTGTCGGGCGCTTACGACGGAAACGATGCGGCACTGGCTCCTTATTTTGGAACAGAAGGTTTGAGCGTAAACGGCCAGACATATACATCTCCGAAAGTGGAAGCTCACTTCGGTGCTTATGGTACAAAATGATAAATTCCTTTTCTAGGTTTTGTTAAGGCAGTCAGAGTGACTGCGTTTTCCTCAATTGAATAAGTCCGGACAGTCTGTTTCGGGCTTATTCTTTGAATATCTCAATTCATTTAAATGCTTGATTTATGATTTCATTGAAAAAACTTTTCTGGACATGCTGCTTGTCTTTGTCTGTACTGGTGGCGTTTGCGCAGGATGCTTCTGCATGGAAGGCGTTGGAAAAGCCGGTAAACTTTCTGTTGGCCAATGACTTGGGACGTAACGGTTATTACGACCAGAAGCCTATCGCCGAACTGATGGGACAGATGGCAGAGAATGTCGATATTGAAGCCGTGGTGGCTGCGGGGGATGTACACCATTTTGAAGGTGTACGCAGTGTGAACGACCCGTTGTGGATGACTAACTATGAACTGATATACAGCCACCCGGAACTGATGATTCCCTGGTATCCGGTTATGGGAAACCATGAATACCGTGGCAATACACAGGCCGTATTGGATTACGCACAGGTGAGCGCCCGCTGGGAGATGCCCGCCCGTTATTACACAAAGGTGTTGGAGAATGACGATGTCACTGTGCGTCTGGTTATGATTGACACCGCCCCTTTGTTGGACAAGTACCGGAAAGATGTGGAGAAATATCCGGATGCCTGCAAGCAGGATATGGACAAACAGCTGGCGTGGATGGACTCTGTGCTCACTGCGGCCAAGGAAGACTGGGTGTTGGTAGTAGGGCATCATCCGATTTTTGCAGATACCGACAAGAGCGACGCAGAACGTCTGGACATGGAAAAAAGAGTGGATACCATTTTGCGCAAACATAAAAATGTAAATATGTACCTGTGCGGTCATATTCATAACTTCCAGCACATCCGCAAGCCGGGAAGTGCCATCGATTATGTGGTAAATTCTTCCGGTTCGTTAAGCCGCAAAGTGAAAGCAGTCGACGGAACCCAGTTCTGTAGTGGTGAATCCGGCTTTTCTTTGGTTTCGGCCGACAAGAAAGAATTGTGTCTGCACATGATAAATAAAGACGGAAAAGTGATTTATACGGTCCGTCAAGCCCGATAAACCAGTTTGTTTTGGTAATCCCCGGCCTGTAGAATGAGAATTTATAAAATATTTTAGGAATAAAAATTCATATTCTGTATTCCGTTGTTTTGTAAACTCGACTTTGCGTTATTGTTTTTAGAAAGCTAATTTTCTCCTCATCTGTAGGTATTTTCCGGGGAAAAAGTAGCCATTTGGCAAAAAAAGAGACATTCGTTGGAACGGTGTCTCTTTTTTTGCTATTTTTGCACAGTTTTTAGGTTATCTGTGCACGAATGAATTTTTCAGTGCGTGGATAATCAGGGAATTGGGTCGTATGAGAACGATCCGGTATCACAGAAATCATAATTAAAACATAAAGCATGATACACAAAGTATTGATCGCTAACCGTGGTGAAATTGCTGTGCGCGTGATGCGCTCTTGCCGTGAAATGGGCATTCGTACCGTGGCAGTTTTTTCCGAAGCCGACAGAACGGCTCGCCACGTACTTTATGCGGATGAAGCTTGTCTGATAGGTCCTGCTGCGTCTCGCGAAAGTTATCTGAACATAGATAAGATTATCATGGCGGCGAAACGTCATGGAGTGGATGCTATTCATCCGGGATATGGATTCCTGTCTGAAAATTCAGAGTTTGCACGTCGTTGCCGTCAGGAAGGTTTTATTTTTATCGGTCCGGATCCGGAAACAATGGATGCGATGGGGGACAAGATTTCTGCCCGCAAGCACATGATTGCAGCCGGTGTACCGGTCGTTCCGGGTACAGAACAACCGTTGCAGAGTGTGGAAGAGGCCAAAGAAATCTGTAATCAGATTGGTTATCCGGTCATGTTGAAAGCTTCCATGGGTGGTGGAGGTAAGGGCATGCGCTTGATTCACAATGTGGACGAAGTGGAAGAAGCCTATAACACAGCCCGTTCGGAATCTATGTCTTCTTTTGGTGACGATACCGTCTATCTGGAAAAATTTGTAGAAGAACCTCATCATATCGAATTCCAGATTCTGGGTGATAATTTCGGAAATGCCGTACATCTTTTTGAGCGTGAATGTTCTATCCAGCGCCGTAACCAGAAAATCGTGGAAGAAACTCCTTCTCCTTTCGTCACTCCTGAATTGCGTCAGAAAATGGGTGAAGCAGCTGTGGCTGCGGCGAAGGCTGTGCATTACAAAGGAGCCGGTACGATTGAGTTCCTGGTCGACAAGCACCGCAATTTCTACTTCCTGGAAATGAATACCCGTTTGCAGGTAGAACATCCGATTACGGAAGAAGTGGTAGGCGTGGACCTGGTAAAGGAACAGCTTCGTGTGGCCAACAACGAGCCGCTGCACTTCAAGCAGGAAGACCTGCAGCAGCGCGGACATGCCATTGAATGTCGTATCTGTGCCGAGGATTCAGAAAACAACTTCATGCCTTCTCCGGGTGTCATCCGTCAGCTGATTGAGCCGAACGGCATCGGCGTACGTATCGACAGCTACGTGTACGAAAGCTACGAAATTCCTATTTATTATGACCCGATGATTGGTAAGCTGATTGTATGGGCTACTACCCGTGAGTTTGCCATCGAACGTATGCGCCGCGTGTTGTACGAATACAAGATTACCGGACTGAAGACCAACATCAGTTACCTGCGTCATATCATGAACGTGCCCGACTTCGTGGAAGGACATTACAATACCCTGTTCATCCCGAAACACCAGGATATGCTCCGTGAGTGGGCCGGACAGAAAGAGGAAGAAACTGAAAACATTGCCATGATTGCCGCTTACATCGACTACCTGATGAACCTGGAAGAAAACAAGTCGGCATCCAGCGATAACCGTCCGATCAGCCGTTGGCGCGAATTCGGTCTGAAAAAAGGAGTATTGCGAATCTAAGCGTGTTTTAATTAAAAAGTAGAAGATTATGGAAATACATATAGGTGACAGAGTTGCGGACGTGACACTGGTCAGCAAGGAAGGCAACAAGGTGCAGCTGACCATCGACGGAGTGCCTTACGATGTAGACATCGTGATGGCCGAAAACGGAAGCTGTTCCATCCTGCACGAAGGAAAGTCGTACAACGCCGAACTGATTCGTAAGGAAGGCGGAAAAAGCTATACCGTGAACGCACATTACCAGTCATACAACATCGACATCATCGACTCACAGGCCAAATACCTGCGCATGCGCAAGGGCGGGGAAGAAAAGCAACAGGACAAGATTGTTTCTCCGATGCCGGGTAAGGTGGTCAAGATTCCGGTAAAGGTAGGCGACCGTCTGCAGGCTGGCGACATCGTGGTAGTGATTGAAGCCATGAAGATGCAGAGCAACTACAAGGTGAACAGTGAATGTGTGGTGAAGGATATCCTCGTGAACGAAGGAGACTCCGTCAACAGCAATCAGGTAATAATGACGTTGGATGTAATTAAAGAAGACGAACAATGACAACAGCAGAACAATATAAGAAATTTGAGGAGCTGGACAAGCTGGCTTCTCAGGGCGGCGGTGTAGAACGCGTGGAAAAACAGCACGCCAACGGTCACATGACAGCCCGCGAACGTATCGACATGTTGCTCGACAAGGGTACGTTCAATGAAATTGACAAATTCGTAATCCACCATTGCACAGACTTTGGCATGGACAAGAAACATATTCCGGGCGACGGTATCGTATGCGGTTACGGTAAGATTGACGGCCGTCTGGTATATGTATATGCATACGACTTCACTGTGTATGGCGGTACGCTGAGTGCGACCGGTGCCCAGAAAATCGTGAAGGTACAGGAACTGGCGCTGAAGAATGGTGCTCCGGTCATTGCCTTGAACGACTCAGGTGGTGCCCGTATCCAGGAAGGTGTGGGCAGTATCTCCGGTTACGCTTCCATCTTCTATCAGAACACCATTGCTTCGGGTGTGATTCCGCAGATTTCGGCCATCTTGGGTCCGTGTGCGGGAGGTGCCTGCTATTCTCCGGCCCTGACCGACTTCATCTTCATGGTGAAGGAAAAAAGCCACATGTTCATCACCGGTCCGGACGTAGTGAAAGCCGTGACCCACGAAGAAGTGGACAAGGAAGAACTGGGTGGTGCCTATACCCACAGCAGCAAGAGCGGTGTGACACACTTCCTTTGCGATACGGAAGAAGAAACCCTGATGAGCATCCGCGAACTGTTGAGCTTCCTTCCTTCCAACAATATGGAAGATGCGCCGATGATTCCTTGCACCGACGATATCCGCCGTGCGGAAGAATCGCTGATGACAGTCATTCCGGATGACCCGAACATGCCGTACGATATCAAGAACATCATCGAGCCGGTGGTCGACAATCATTATTTCTTTGAAGTGATGCCTCACTTTGCCAAGAACATCGTAGTCGGATTTGCCCGTCTGGGCGGACGTTCCGTAGGTATCGTGGCCAACCAGCCTGCTTACTTGGCCGGTGTGCTCGACATCGATGCCTCTGACAAGGCTTCCCGCTTCATCCGTTTCTGCGACTGCTTCAATATTCCTATCGTGACGTTCGAAGACGTGCCGGGCTTCCTGCCGGGATGCACACAGGAACACAACGGTATCATCCGTCACGGAGCGAAGATTGTGTATGCCTACGCAGAAGCTACCGTACCTAAGATTACCGTAATTACCCGTAAGGCCTACGGAGGTGCTTACATCGTGATGAACAGCAAGCCGATTGGTGCCGATGTGAACTTCTCTTACCCGACTGCCGAAATCGCCGTAATGGGTGCCGACGGTGCCGTAAACATCCTCTACCGCAAGGCTACTCCGGAAGAGAAAGCCAAGGCAGTGGAAGAATACAAGGAAAAATTCTCCAATCCTTACCGTGCGGCCGAACAGGGTTACATCGATGAAATCATCCTGCCGAAAGATACCCGTTACAAACTGATTCAGGCATTGGAAATGACTCAGAACAAGAGCCAGAGCAATCCGCCGAAGAAACACGGCAACATGCCGCTGTAATCAGCTGACGATTATTCAGTAAATCAACATAAGAAGCGAAGAATTCCGCCGGTCATGCGCGAGGAGTTCTTCGCTTTCTTGTATAGTTATCACATTAGATTCTGTCATTATGAAGGAAGCATTTATAAAACTGCATCTTTCCATTCTCATTGCCGGAGGGACGGGCGTGTTCGGGAGACTGATTTCCCTGAACGAAGGACTGCTCGTGTGGTACCGGATGATGTTTGCCTCCGTGATGTTCTTTTTGCTGCTCTCGTGCCTGAAGAAGTTGCGGAAGGTCACTTTCGGCGATGTGGCAAAGATTGCCTCCGTGGGGCTGCTGCTGGCCAGCCACTGGATTTTCTTCTATGGAAGCATCAAGGCCTCCAACGTGTCCATCGGTGTGGTCTGCCTGTCGCTGATGAGCATCTTTACCGCCATCTTTGAGCCCCTCATCAACCGTCACCGCATTTCCTTGCGGGAGATTCTGTTCAGCCTGGTGGCCGTAGGGGGCATCGTGCTGATTTTCCATTTCGACACCCGCTACCGGACCGGTATCTGCATGGGCGTCATCTCGTCGGCCCTGGCTTCGCTGTTTACCATTGTCAACAAGAAAGTGGCCGTGAACTACACCTCCAGCACCATGCTGATGTACGAGATGCTGGGCGGTTTCCTAGGCCTGTCGTGCATCCTGCCTTTCTACCTCCATTATTTCCCCGTGGCCTCCATTCTGCCCGGGACGCAGGATTTCATTTACCTGCTCTGTCTGGCTTCAATCTGTACCGTCGGACTCTATATCCTCCAGATTCAGGTGCTGAAAGTCATTTCCGCCTTTACGGTCAACCTGAGCTACAACCTTGAGCCGATATACAGCATCATCGGGGCCATGATTATTTTCCAGGAAGCCAAGGACCTGAACTTCAGTTTCTATCTGGGCCTGGGACTGATTGTGCTGTCGGTGGTGCTCCAGACCCTCAACGTGCTGTCGCAGCACCATAAGTTTGTACCCTCACTCTACGTCAAATGGAAACGCTGAAAAAACGTATCGAGCAACTGCTGGACACCCTCAACGAGCGGGTGTATGGCAAGGAAGAAGTCATGGCCCTGGCCCTGCTTTCGGCTGTGGCCGGAGAGAGTATTTTCCTGCTGGGCCCTCCGGGAGTGGCCAAGAGTATGGTAGCCCGTCGGCTGAAACGCATGTTCCGCGGAGGTACCGCGTTCGAATACCTCATGTCGCGTTTCAGTACCCCGGATGAGATTTTCGGCCCCGTGTCCATCGCCAAGCTGAAAAACGAGGACACCTACGAGCGCATGACCGAAGGCTATCTGCCCACCGCCACCGTGGTCTTTCTGGATGAAATCTGGAAAGCCGGTCCTGCCATTCAGAATGCCCTGCTGACCGTCATCAACGAGAAAATCTACCGCAACGGACAGTTCTCCGTGCAGGTGCCCATGAAGGGGCTGATTGCCGCCTCGAACGAACTCCCCGCTTCGGGACAAGGACTGGAAGCCCTTTACGACCGTTTTCTTGTGCGCAAGCTGGTGGGCGGCATTGAAGACCTGTCTGAATTCGACCAGATGATTCTGACCGCCGATGAAAGCGAGCCGGAGGTGGACGAGCAACTGGCCGTGAGCGACGAAGAATACCGCCAGTGGCAGGAACAGATGAAGGCCGTCGGTCTGCACTATTCCGTGCTGGAAGTGATTCATTCCCTCAAGGACAAGCTGGAAGACTACAACCGTCAGCTGGAAAATGCCGATGTGCCCGCTTCGCCCGCCCTGTATGTGTCCGACCGCCGCTGGAAGAAAATCGTACGCCTGCTGAGGGCCTCCGCCTTCCTGCAAGGAAACACCGAAGTCCGCCTGTCCGACTGCCTGCTGATGGTACACTGCCTGTGGAACGAGACCGGACAGATAGACTGGGTGCGCGATGCCGTGCTGACGGCAGTAGGCGAGAGCGTGCGCGGCTATGTGCTGAACCTCTCCGGCATTGAAGCCGACCTGCAAGCCCTGAAGAAAGAACTCGATTCCGCAGGAGCCCTGCGCGAACGGGCCGATGCCGGACTGCAACTGGTCGATGCGTATTATTACCAAGTGGAGCGCGTGCGGTTGGCCGGACGGTTGCTTCTCTTCGCTTCCGACTACCAGCAACTGGACGATACTGGCAAGCAGTTCTACCTGCATAAGGACAAGTACAAGACCGACTGTTACGTGCTGAAGAAATACGACCCCTCGATGCGCGGCAAAGTATCCCCCTCGAAAGTCTACACCCTCCGTCGGGGCCGCCGTTCGGTGTTCATCAACGACTATGAATACCCCTTGCTGTGTACGCCCGACTGCACCGCCCTGCCCGCCATGGAAGTACAGTCGCACGAAGACCTTCCCGCCCGCTTCAGTCGGCTGGAGCAGCAGCTCGGCCACGTGGAAGCCCATTGCGGCGACTGGGTGAAAGAAGAAGCCGACTATTGCGCGAACCATCTGTTTGTCGGACGAAAAGAAAAAGAAGCCATGAGCCGGATACTGGGCGAGCCGACGAAAGCCCTGTTCCGCTATCGGAACGAATTGGAGGAAATGAAACATGCATACCGGAAAGAGAACGAGGAATATCCGTCTGAAAGACCTGAAAACAGCCTATTTGGAGCAACTTCGTGAGCGAAGCCGGGCGCGGATGGAAGAATACCTTCAGGGGCGGACGGTGCTGGAGAGCGAGCTGGAAGAATGTGTGTGGGACTATTACCGCAAGACGGTGCCTTCGCTTCAGGAATTCTATTCCCGCTATACCCCCGAATGGGAAGTCTTCTATGCAAACGAAACCCTTTCGTCGGCCGATTTCCTGACCTTCCTGCAACGGATGGAAACGGCTTTCCGCAAGCGCTACACCCTGGCCGAGCTGGATGTGTCCTATTACATCGGTCGCCTGTCCCAGCTTCCCGAAGGAAGCGAAGAACGTGCGGCCTTGCAGGAACTCTTCTTGGACAAGTGGCACCACCTGCTCTCGGTGAAGGAATACGACTACCAGTACCAGCACCTCTTCCGCCTGTGCGACGGGTTCGCCCTGCTGGACAAGTCGTTCGGCCTGAAAACGGAAGGCAACCTCCGGGGTTCGCGCGTGAAATGGCTGTTGCGGAACCATCCGGAACTCTATCAGAAAGTGGTGCCCTACGAAAAAGCCATGGAGCAGAACCGCCAGATACGCGAGCTGGTGCGCTGCCTGGGAAAGAACGTGGGCGGACGGAAAGAAAGTTTCGACTCCCTGTCGGGACTCCGGGCCGACAGCCTGATTCATCATGCCGCCCAAAGCGACGTGGAAGGAGTGACCTTGGGCGACGACCTCAACAGTCTGCTGCCCGTGGAGTATTGCTACCTCACGGACGAGGTGCTCTATCCCTTCTTCATGCAGCGCTATGTGGAAAAACGCCTGCAACAGTTCGACTCTTATTCCCGTGAGGACCGTTCCGACCGTTCGCCGGAGAAGAAGAAAGTCAGTGCCCAGGGGCCTTATATCATTTGTGTGGATACCTCTGGTTCCATGCGCGAAGGCCGCGAACGCCTGGCCAAATCGGCCGTGCTGGCCATCGCCCGTCTCACGGAAGCCACCTCGCGGAAATGTTACGTCATCAACTTCTCGGAAGACATCCAAACCCTTCTGGTGCGCGATTTGAAGACCGATTTCCCTGTGCTGGTGGACTTCCTGCAACGTCGCTTCGACGGAGGTACCGATGTGCGTCCGGCCTTTGCCGAAGCGCTGATGATGTTGCGTACCCACGGCTGGCATCGGGCTGACGTGGTGCTGATTTCCGATTTCGAGATGCCCCCTCCCGATGACGCCCTGCTGGCCGACATCCACCGTGCCCGTTTGCGGGGTACTTCTTTCTATGCGTTGGTATTCGGTACCCATCCGGAAACGGACTACCTTCACGAGTGCGAAAAGTATTGGGAGATGTATTGAACGGGAAAATCACTTTGTGCTTGTTCTTCGTTTCTTGCTGAAAATAAGATTCAAAATGCGAAATTCTGCTTTCTTTCTGAAGAACTGAATTTCGCATTTTTTTGTGTATAATCTTGAGTCACCCCTCTCAGAAAGCTTGTAGAGGGGGGGCTTCCTGTCTGAAAACGGGTATTCGGATGAATCTGGAGAAGAAAATGCGGGGAAATCGGCCTGAAAAGCTGAATTTGACGCCAAAATGCCGAAGGGTTTGGACGAAAACCCCGAAGCGTTTCAGGAAAAACTCTTTGACGTTTGAAGGAAAACGCAAGTGCGTTTGAGGGCAAATGTACTTGCGTTTTGGAAAAGTGGTTTTTAGGGCTGCTGGAGAGGGTTGGAAAATGTGGATTTTGGGGGAGTTTTTTTGTGGAATGGGAGGATTGGAGTGTGAAGACGTGAGTTTCTTTTTGTGCGTGTTTGCTTGTGTTTTGTGGATGATGTGCGTGGTTTATTTCTTATTTGTGTGATGGCGGTTGTTATTTTCTTGAATTTCTTTTCTTTTTGGATTTGTATAGATACTTTTCCTTGGGAAAAAGGGAAGCATGGGGCCTTGGAGTGACTGAATTAGAAAATTTGAATGGGGAATAGGGGAAATTGACATTTTGTTATGTTGGGGTTTTTGATTTGAGAATTTGGAAGGAAGTTTTCATTAGAGGTAAAATTTATAAACTATCCTTTATGTGTATAGTGGATGAAGATTAACCATCAAACTTTTGATTTATAAAATATATTGGCTATTTTTGCAAAGCATTGGATTTTCCGATGCGCTTTTTTATTTGACATATCGTAGCTCAATCGCCTCTGAATCACCACCTCGGAACTGAACGAGCTATAATAACACACATTGAGGAGTCCGTATATGGCGCAGACTTCTCACTTAGTGTGTTATGGCTTGTGGTGAGCCAAGAGGCGTAGGTGGTTGTCTGCGTCTTTCTTTTTGGTTAAACGTATGACAAACCGTTATTGGATTTATTGCAATAAATATATGTTTAACTAAAAGATTTGTAAAATGAAAAAACTGTTTCTATTAGGAATTCTTATTCCATTCTTGAACACCTCATGCTGTTCGATATTTACAAGTGCAAGACAGACTGTTACTTTTGTTGGGGAAGAAGGTACAAAAATCTATGACAATGGTATGAAAATAGCTACGATAGGGGAGAGTGGTGAAACAAGCGTCCGTATTCGAAAGAAAATATCCTCTAAAGAACTTATTGCAAAAAAGGAAGGTTATAGACCAACACCCTTGAGATTGGAATCAACTTTCAATCCTGTTGCTTGCATAAATCTACTGAACGTACTGGCCTGGGGAATTGATTTAGGTACTCAAAAGGCCTTTAAATGGGAAAATACCTATTTTGAAATAGAAATGGAGAAAGAAAAATGAAAAAGTTATTTGGTTTAATGCTGCTATTCGCAGCTATGATTGTATCTTTTTCTTCTTGCTCTAAAGATGATGAAGAGGTTTTTGTGACAGCAGAAAAAGTTATTGGTACATGGGATGTCATATGGGCTGAACAAGATGGGGAAAGTGTGGATGTTCCTGAAGGTTATATCTATATGACATTGAAAAGTGATGGGTCCTACAAGACGGTAATGTTCTCAGATTATTACATAGGAAAGTATAAGATTGAAGGGAATACTGTTATAGGAACCACATTAGATCCTATTACAGAGTATTATAAGTTTACCAGTTTGGATGGTGACCTTGCTAATATCGATTATTCAAATAGTATTGGGGATAAATACAAATTTAGAGCGGTTAAAAGATAATTTGGAGATGTAAATGAAAAACACTGTGTTGGCAAAGTTAAAATTTGCTGACACAGTTTTACTTATATCCTCATTTACTGAGTTTCAAAGTTATAATTCTTGTATTCTATATATAATTACTATTAAAAGACTACTCTGCTTGTCTTATGATTTCTGCTCAGGTACATAAACTTTTAACATTGTCAACTTAGTTCTAAAGTGATTGTATATACGTACAAAATTATTAGCTTTTTTATCAAAAGATATACTACTATTCAAGGGGATACAAGGATTTGTGTCTAAATAGAAACCTTGAGAAAGATATTTATCCCAAATGTAGTCTAGCAAATCAGAATTATCTAACCACTTTTTATTTTTCAGAATGATGCCTGTCGTTTCGTTAAAAGGAGCGAGAATTTCTAAAGTAATATGCCAATAATTGCAGTTTGTGGGTTTATGGTGAAGACGTATCTTAAAATTACGTTGATAATCGTTGCTTTTAGAGAACACTTCGTCAATAACTAATACGGCCTTATCAATGTCATAAGATTTTTTATCATTATATTTTCGGGTATATTTGCCTGGCTTATTATGCAAATTAGACGCATTATAAACAAGAATATGACATTTAGAATTAAATCTTAGTAAATTTTTGCAAGAGTTGATGTCAACATTTGTACCATTCCAGCTTTCACATGAAGGTTTTTTTGTTTGTACAAATTTTGCATCTTTTAAACTAGATGAAGTCGTTAGAATATTCATAGACATATCAATAGAGTCTTTAATATGATCTTGTTTGTAGGTTAAAGAAAGAATATGCATATTATCTCCCATATCTACAATATACTTTTCAATGTCTTTTTCTACTCTACGGGCTAATCCAAAATTATTAGTTTTTTTTAATACATCATCAATAATGATTTCCTTTTTTAAACCTTTATGTGGAATAAGGCTAGAAGGATATTTATATAATTTTTCCATTATTATTCTGAAAGTTTTCGTTGAATTTCTTTCACTTTTTGTATTAGTTCTAATGATGGCATTTTACTAATTGTACGTATTTCCCCGTTAACACTTATAGAAAAATTCACATACTCGTCGGAGATAGATGATAAACTTTTACTAACAGATAAAAGTATCATATGTCCTAAATTAAGATTTATATCTATCATACCCTTAGAAGGAATCACGTCAACGTAAGTTTTTTTAAAACTAAGTTCTTTCAAGCCTTTTACTAAAAAATTAAAAACAGGGGATAATGTAATCTCAGATGAAATATATTTTTTACATGAATCTGAGAAAGATTTATATAACATAATTTCATTTTCTTGCTCCATTGTAGTCTTACCTAAAAAACTTTTAGGGACAAGCATCAAGGACTTTGCTATTATTTTCTTGTTAACATTATCAGAGTCATGATAAGGAATGTCATAGGGGGTATAATTGGTCATTGTTCTAGCTTCTACGTTAGTGGAAGGTGAAGAGACCGCCAATGTCAGTAGTGTCAAAACTACCTTTCCAACTTGAAAATTCCTGATAGAAGTTGAATAAGGAATACGTTCACAATAAGGGGATTCGTCCTTATCTATTTTGTTAAATTTATATTCACTCATGATCAGCCTCCTCCATTATACTTATAATTGATTTATTTACACACCAATGAAAAGTATTAAATAAAATATCATTAAGTTCTATCAATTTGTTTTCTATATCATTAATCTCAATTTTTTCTCTAAGGATTGATTCTGTATCAAGGAATAATGAAAAAGAAGTGGTATTTTTTTTATAAAGATGTCTTATTAAAACATCGTAAGAATTGGACGTAAATTTTATTTTTTTGAAATTCTGTATACTTTTTTCATATTCATCAAGTTCACAGTTTGTTTTTTCTCTCAATAAATTATCTGAGAATACTGATTTACGAATATCTTCCACTTTAAAGTCTTTGCCGTTATTCGTATGGAATTGCCACACATTAATTTTTCTAACATGTAATTCATCTACCTTATCTATTTGCATGACCTTAAATAAAAAGGTTCGCATTTTAAAGGCCTGAGGAAGTATGCTATCAACAAAAGATACGTAATCTTTAACACCAATAATAGCGATGACACATCCATTATTAAATGTCCATCTAGAAATATTATCCTTACGAGATATTGAAATACCTTCTTTCCAAAACAAAGATTCGGTATTTTCTTGCAATTTTAAACCAAAAGTAGAGTATAAATAATTTTCTAAGCGGCTTTTAAAACTGGAATCTTTATCTGAATTTGATATCGGTTTAAAATTAAATTCTAACAATACGCTCTGAAGAAATGTATTGTTGTATTGTTTATGAGGTACAAAAGCAAATGGAAATGCAGGTTTCATATTATATATTATTAAGTGTATATAATGCTTTGCAAAGATACTAATAAAACTACATACACATTAAAAATCTTTATATATTAACATAGTAAAATGAAATCTTACATATAATCCGATGACTTATTCATAATAGTTTAATTATCAAGATTTTTTCGAAAGTAGTTATTGCGTGTTATATTGAAGTATAATTGTGAGGCTGTTTCAAAATGAAAAATGAAGTGATAGCTTCATAGTTTACCAACAGTGATAACTGCCAAAAGAAGGAAGCAGTTTTTTCGTTAGGCGTATTGCATAATCATGTTTCTGGGATAGACCTGACCTTTGAAAGGATGGGAAAGGACAATAATCCGATTCGCTTCTCTGCCCTGATAAGAGAATTCTGGGTAGACAAAAGCCATAAAACAGAAGAATCGCATGAAGATTACGGAGAGGAACACATAAAGGCCTATACCGAAACTCAGCCGGAAAAGAGATCTACTTATTTATACGAAGCATTGTATTCGCAATATTCCGTTTTTGAAGGTTTTAGTGTGCAATGGGTTGACGGGAATGAGGATGAAAAGAAAGTGATTCGCAGTGTAAAACCCAGATTGAATGTGGCGGAATTTCAGTTTGATAAAAATCATAAATTAGAGAAAGTACCTGCCTTACTGGCAAATGGGGTGACTACCCAAAACAAGAAATACAAACAATGTCTTCGCAAGTGGAGTTATTCAATTAACGAAGATAAAATGAAATAAACAGTTTCTATATCCATCGTACTGTTTGTTATAACAACCCAGCTAAAAAAGAATATAATCTGTATATTTTCCCTTTTTTATCATTGTTCAATGCCATTTATCAATATATTTGTGGGCATCTTCCTGTGTAACAAACAATGATGCGAGTTGCAAGTTTAATATATACAGGTTGAATACAGCTATGTCTTTTGACAAATGTCTGTTGTAAAATGAGACTTTAACATCTAATCCATTTAGTTGCATGATATAACAATGCAAAATAATATGAATATGAAACTGAATCACTATATGGGTGCAATAGCATGTATTTCATTGTTATTGCTTAGCTCTTGTAATTCTGAATATTCGGAGAGTAGAAATTTTAATTGAAAAATTAGGCTTATAATTACTTTGCCTCATATTACAAGTATTTATACTGTATAGTATCTGATAGTCAGATATATACAAATCTATATTACAAACTTATTTCTATGGCTTACTAATGGTTTAATGGATAGTTTACCTTAATTTCGCATCAAACAAATATTTGTAGTCTGATGGTATTATTGCATGACTTACAATCATTCGGTATGTTTATGAGAGTTGGCAGAAGCTTCGTACCTTCTGACCTGCGAGCAGTATTATTCAGCCATGAAGGATGCTTATGTAAGTTACTTCCGTTTAAGGAATATGGCTTTGTATGATTTTAAATCTGAACAGGATTTGGAAAATATATACTTGAAAAATAACCGTAAATTATATATTATGAAAAGACTTGTATTATTATCGCTGCTGTCATTCTGTTTTATCACAGTATTCAGTTTTCCTGTAGATACAGCAAAGGTAAACCGTACATTTGCTTTAATGGTAAAATCAGGGTATACTGCAGAGACTCAACGTGATTTCTTCAATACTTTCCCTATAACCTGGCATGAACTCTGGCTTACTTATGGTAATATCCCTTCGTTTGATAATCTTAAATCAAGTTTCAGGAAACACATGTACGAAGGTTTGTATAAATTAGATAAAATACCAGACAGCTTGTTTTACGACAGGCTGATAACTCTTTGCATTGGCGGTAGTGAAGTAGTAGATGATATAGGAGGTAATCTTCATCATCTTATAAAAAAGAAACTTGAAGAAAACCCTGAGTTGATGATGGAACGTCTCAGCAAGAAATACTATACGGCATATTTCCCTTTCTGGTATTCCCTTTTCAACAGTCTGCTATGTACTGATGAGAATGTGGAAATATACAGGGAATTAGAAGGTTATGAAATAATGTTCAAGGAAAAATATCCGGTTATAATGAACTATATGGAGCAGGCATTTATACTTTCCAACGGTAAGGCCATATTTGCTGACGAACGTTTTCCTTTATACCATAAATCACATAAACCTGAAGAAGTGAAGATGCAGATTCAACGGGAGGACGGAGTCTATTTTGTGGCGGAACAGTTTCCGGAATATCCCGGTGGAGTAAACGGAATGTTGGATTTTATAAAAGAGAATTTCAAGTTGCCTGAATCATACTCAGGTAAAAATGTCTTTATAACCGTAAAGGTGGTAATAGACACAGACGGCAATATCAAATCATCCACAATAGATAAAAGTTATGATGAAACAGCGGACAAAGAGGCCCTTAGGGTGGTATCACTAATGCCTCGCTGGAAAGCTGCGATAGACAAGGGAAAGAACGTTCCTTTCTTATGCACAATACCTCTCAGATATAAGTGACATTAAGATTTCAATAGGATGGAAATAAATGAAGTCTTGATAAAGAAAGCGGCAGAGCATGTAATGCTTAACTCATGCTCTGTCAGTTCAAGCGGTTTGTTTAATGGTAAAGCAGGTATGTCCTTGGCATTGTTTGAGGTAGCCCGATTTCTGGAAGATGAGTATATCGAAGATCAGGCATTACAGACATTACAGGAATCACTGCTCACAAAGACAAATGATCCGGGTTTTGAAAACGGTCTTTCCGGTATAGGTTATGTCCTGCTTTATCTCACCAAAAACAAACTGGTGGAGGCCGATTTTGATGAATTGTTTGGAGATAAATTGCAGTTTATCTATGAACATGCCGATAAATTATGTGATGATTTCATCACCAATGGAGTATTGCCGATGTGTGATATGAGAATGATTTATTTTCTTGATATTTATCATAAATGCGTAGATAGTAACAGATCGTCAGAACTGAAAGAAAAACTTCTGACAATAGGCTTATTCAAAGATGTAGTGATTTAATCTCACGTTATGAAAGTGGAATTAGGACATATGAAGGTTATGTGATTACTAAGCAGGCTTACGATGCTGCTAAATATATGAGACTTTATTTTACTATAGAACAGTTTATAACAGGTTTTATGCAAAAATAGATTGTCATATAATATTGTAAATTAATATTAAATTAAAATTGTGAACTAATATGAAAGCTTTAAAAACTACATTGTGTGTACTATTTTTGTTTACAACGACATTAATGGCACAAACCCCTTTTACCGTAAAATCCAATGTAATCATTGATTTTAACATTTCTCATGATGGGAAAATGATGGTTTATAAACAATTGTCGTCCGATGCTACCTCTACTGTTTTCATTAAAGATTTAGAAACAGGAAGAGTCACTCCTATTTATAAGAACAGTCTTAAAGACTATAGTGAGTTTGACGCTTCCTCTGGAGTGGATTTTCTGTCAGACAATGTTATTGTTTTCGGTAAAGAAAAAAACATGGTTTCATTCAATCTTACAGATAGGAAATATAAGAATCTCTTCAGATTGCCTGACGATGTCATTTTTTCTGTTAAAGCATCTGCTGATGGTAAAAGAGTATATTTCAGTTCGGATGAAACAATGTACTCTTCTCCAACTGAGCGTAGCTCTATTACAAAAACCAATGAAAAGAGAGGTATAATAATATCAATTGATATCGACCCTAAAGGGAATGCTTATTATACAATATGTAAAAAGGCCAGTAATGATAAATGTCATATCTTATGTTATGATGGTCTGAATAAGGAAGAAGACATCACATATAAATTTGATAATATTGTGACCGACCCATATTTGATAGAAAGTACTCCTGATAAAGATTGTTTTATTGTTGCTGGAAAGAATGGAGTATTTAAGGTTGATTTAATCAATACCAAGTCAGTAAAATTAATCACCAATGAGGGAGAGAATCGTTTAAACAAAATGCGTTTATCACCGGATGGTAAGACTCTTTATTATCAAACAATAAAAGATAAGAATAAAATTATTACCTTAAGTCTATGATTCCCTAATAAGGAGTTATGCATTTTACTCTTTTATAATAGCTTGTAATAAAAAAGAAACTTAACAAAAGAACAGCAAACTGTAAAGTGAGTGAAATAAGAAATAGATGTAAATTATAAACCTTAAATGACTATGTAGTTTATGAAAAAACAACTTTTAATTACTGCTCTTTTCTTCTCATTCATTTCGGTTTCGGCCCAGCAGAAGAAATATTCCCAGGAAGCAATTGACCTGAATGATAGAGCTACGGAAATCATGTTGCGGAACCTTTCAAACAAAGATTCGATAGCGGAGGTGTTGAACTTATTAGATAAAGCCATCGCTTTGGATCAATCTTATATTACAGCTTATGGAAATAAAGTAAATTTATTATTGTCTGAAGAAGAATATGATCAAGCTATAAAGACCCTTGACGAGGCGATAAAATACAATCCGGAACAGCATGGATTCTATCTTTTGAAAGCTAAAGCACTGGAAGAGCAAGGACAGTCGGAAGAAGCTCTGGCTTTTTATAAAAAAGCATTGGAAACGTGCGAAATTCAAATGAAAAAGAATCCTGCCGTCGGTTCTTTTCTCGACAGCTATTTCCTGAAATATTGTATTTATGGAATAGACACACCGGCCAGTGAGGTTATATCCGCCATGCCGACTTCATTCACAGATGAACAAAGGAAGTCAATCACAGTATTCCTTGATGCGGTTGGTTCCTTCAAAAAATATAAGGATGTATTTATAAAGAACGGTAGTCGGCCATTGAACCAGAAAAAATCTTCTATGCCGCAAAAGCGGGAGGACGGAGTTTACTACGTGGTTGACGAACTGGCAGAATATCCGGGCGGACACGATGCAATGATTGAGTTCGTCAGTAGAAATTTCAGAAAACCAGCCAATAGCAAACCGGGTACTGTTTTGGTGAACTTCGTAGTGGAAGCCGATGGTACTATACGTGATGCCGAAATAATGAAAAGTTTGGGCAAGGAAATCGATGACGAGGCATTGCGAGTGGTAAACATGATGCCAAAATGGAAGCCGGCAAAAGTTGGTGGAAAGGTCGTAGCCATGGTATATAACATTCCTTTTATTGTAAAATAATTTGTCCCAAATCGGTCATTAGGACTTCTCTGTGTCGTAAGGCAGCGAGAAGTCCTTTATTTTCTCCCAAATAGTAAGGAAAGATAGCCTTGTCTTTAAAGACTTGGTCAAATAAGTCGGTATAGAAATCAACTCGTAACGTATTGTTTTGAAAAACGGCCTTTTATCGGAGTTGATGAGCGTGTGGCTGATCAGAAACAGATTGGGGCATTGGGGTATCCTTTTCTTTTTCAGTGAATTGAGATGGAGAAATACCAAACTGTTCCGTGAAATGTTTGCGTAAGGTACGTGTGTCATTGTAACCGACCATTTCGGCAACTTCCTGCATTGTGTATTTCTGTTCCAATATCAAGGTTGCTGCTTTGCTCATGCGGATACTGCGGATCATATCAATGGCATTTAGTTTACTTACCTGTTTGAGTTTTCGATAGAGTGTGGGTTGGCTCATATTCAGTTCATCAGCCAATTTTTTGACATTGAAGGTTTCGTCCGAAAGATTGGTTTCAATTACGTGAATGATTTGTTTGATAAAAGTGTTGTTTTTCGGATTCTTTTCAGATGAAGAATCGGCAGGGGGAAGCATTAGTGTTTTTGTATAGATACGTTTCAGATGTTCTCTTTGTGTAATCAGATTTTTTGCTTTCGAAGATAATATCTCCGGGTTGAACGGCTTCATAACATAATCGTCTACTCCAGTTTTGATGGCTATCAGTACATCTGTATCTTCGGCTTTTGCGGTAAGAATGAGAATTGGAATGTGGGCGGTCTTGAGATTTCCTCGGATTTCACGACTGCAAGCAATACCATCTTTTATGGGCATCATCAGGTCACAAATGATGATAGAGGGTATCCATTCAGTTGCCAAGTGGACGCCTTCTTCTCCGTTCGTTGCTTCTATCACATGGAAGTCTTTCTGGAAAATACTTTTTATGAAAGAACGCATATCTGCATTGTCTTCTATAATAAGCATGGTTCGTTTGTTGTGGTTTGAGGATTCAGCTTGCAAGTCTTCGGAAACTTGCACCTCTTTGGGGGTTGGTTTGATGGGGTGTTTTCCGGTCGAACAGACATATTCATCTGTTTGGAAATGTGCATTCCCTTCTGGCAGCAGGATGGTAAACGTAGATCCTTTACCGGGCAGGCTGTCGAGTGTCACTTTTCCGTGATGAAGGTCAACGGTGTGCTTGACGATGTGAAGGCCGATGCCTACCTGAGTAGAATATTGTGGGTCGCTGGCTCCTGTGATGAAAGAATCGAAGATGTGCTCTTTCAGATGTTCAGATATTCCAATGCCGGTATCGGCCACTTTTATGCAACAAAACTTGGTCTGGTCTATCTCAACCGGTTCTACGAGAATGTTTATAGTTCCATTTCTTTTCGTATATTTCAGAGAATTTGATATTAAGTTCTGGAATACTGAAATTATTTTTTCTGCATCTATCCAGAGCAAGTAGGGATGTGAAGGCACTTCTATTTTTAATTGTATATTGAGACTTGCTGCCAGTTCCTGAAATTTATTGCAGGTTTCTGTCAGGAGTGATACGATGTCGGTTTCCGATAGTTTGAGCTTGACCATGCCGGCCTCTATTTTCTGAATGTAGAGAAGCTGGTCTATCAGGGTTTGCAGAGACGCTCCGTTCCGATAAATCAGGTCTAGTTTTTGATGCAATTCATCGTTGGAACTTAACTTTTGGATAATATCCTGGAGTGGAGAAAGGACTAAAGTTAAGGGCGTACGAAGTTCGTGGGCAGTATTTGTAAAGAAGTTTTCGCGTTCTATGCGAAGCTGTTTTTCCTTATCGCGCTCCAGTTGTGCGGCAAGTACTTCGTGCTTTAGTTCCATGAAATTCTTGAAGCGTGTTTGACGTGTCTTGAAATGATGGATGGTTCGAAAGATCAGCATCGATATGATTGCCAGAATGATGAGCTGGAACCACCAGGTTTTGCTCCAATGTGGAAGTATTGTAATCTGTAGTTCGGTTAGAGGACCTAGTTGTTCGTTGGGATACATGTTTTGAATCTGAAAGGAGTAAGTGTTGGCTTTCAGGTTATTATATGACACCTTTTGTTGATTGTCGGTGATGGTCCATTCCTGTTGATATGGATAGAGTCTGTATCGAATCTTTTGGGGCTGGTTATTGTATGAAAGGCTATTAAATCCCAGTGAAAAGTTCCGGTTGGCATTGCTGAGCGTAATCGCATGGGTATGGTACAAGTTTTTGGAGAGAATGGTCTGTCCGTTTATCTGTTCGCCTATGTCTACTATTTTGCTATTGATTTCCAATGTATGGATGGCCACAGGGTCTTTTCTTTCACTGTTGCTGATTTCTTCCGGGTTGAAATAAGTCAGGTTCCGGTTGTTTCCCCACAACTGGTATTGGTTGTATGCACATACGGAACTATTGCTTCCAGACAAAAAATAATGGTAGAAAAGCTTCTGTTTTCTGCTGTATCGTGAGATACAGGAATTGGAACCTATCCAGATATGTCTGTTAGAGTCTTGTAGCAGACATCCTATCATGTTATTGATCAGTCCGTTACGTGTGGAGAAAGCATCGGTAATGTTTTCATTCTTCAGATTCATGATGTATAGTCCTGTTGTAGACCCGATATAAAGTTCCTCATCGTCAGTGACCAGGAGTGAGCGTATTGATGTGTGCTGGAGCTTGAAGGCTTCTCCATAGCCTAGGATAATTTCTCCTTTTGATACTTTTCCGAGTCCGTTGTATTCTGTTCCTAGCCAGATGGTTCCGTTGTTGTCTTTGGCAAGTGTTCTGACTACCAGGTCTTTTGACGGATTATTGGATACGTGAATCCGGCGGCATTGTTTGTTGTGGTGTGTGTAATAAAGCAGAGAGTGGTCTGTACCAATCCAGAAATTGTTGTGACGGTCTTGAAGAATACACCAGATGGCTGCATGATTTTCCGTACCTTCAGGGAAGAGCTTGATGGTTTTATGTTGATTGGTATGAGCTGAATAGATGGTTATTTGCCCGTCTTGTCTGCCTATCCACATTTCTTGATGAAGTGTATCCTGATAAATGCAAAGTGCCGTGGTATGTTTTCCTTCTGGGGAAGAATCCAGATAGTCGAAATTCAGGTCGGACGTCGGATTGAATGGATTTTTGCTTTTCATGACTCCTTTATGGTAGGTGGTCATCCATAAATATCCTTTCTTGTCGAAGGTCATTCCCGTTATTTCATTGTGCCGGTTCTGACGGAACTGACGGATGAGTTGTTGCCGGAGATTGGAGAAGAGTATGCCGCCCCCGTACGTACCAATCCACAGAATTCCGTTCGGGTCATAGTATGCACAGATCATGCGCGGCTCAATGTGCTGGTTGGTTAATGAGGCATTGTTGTAGATTTGGATGTGCGGATTATCGAATGTGTTGTCTTTCGATGTGAGAAGTGTATATCCGTTCCAGGTTGGCAGTAATAGTTGCTGGTGTGAGAGAGGAACAATGCCGTAAATATCTGTATGTGATATTCGACGGGAGGGGTTGGGGGAATTGTAGTTGAAATAGTCAAGTTGGCCGGTTTGTTCGTTATAACGTATCAGCCCTTCAGAAACAGTACTGATCCATACGTATTTGTCTTGCTTTAATATTTGTGGCACTCTTTTGGGTAACCGAGGAATAAATATGCTTTTTTCAACTGTCTCTGTTTTTAGGTGATAGCGGATGAGGTGTGAGGTGTTATCCGTCAGGTATAGATATGACTGGTTTGGATAGAAGGCATAACAGGTGATTGCTCCTGAAGTTATCTGTCGGAGGTTTTTCCCCGAAATGGCTTTAAAGAAAAGTTTGTCGGTTTTTCCATTAGAGCCAGTCTGGATTTGAATTTCTCCGTGAAGGAGAAAAGTATCGGTGAGAATCCAGCAGCTTCCGTCGGTCATCGGATAGAGTCCTATGATGGAGGCATGCGATTCTATTCCCTGGATTGAAAGAAACTCTTCCTGCTGGAGATTAAAGGCATACAATTTATTGTCTTCGGTTAGTACCCCTAGGTATTCGGTATTCAGCTGGTAAATAGAGTGTATTCGGTTGTTTGAGGCTGGAATGGTAAAGTTCTTAAAACTGCTTCCGTTGTAAAGACTGATGCCAAAATCTGTACCAAACCACATAAAGCCATCGGTATCTTTGAAAATACAATTTACTTTATTGTCGGCCAGCCCGTCTTGAATGGTCAGGAGATGAAAGTCGTCATTGAAGAAGGCGTGTGCATTTATGGAGAACATCAGAATGTAGAGAATTGTCAGAATATGACGTATATGGGAATGCAATATATTCATAGAATTAATTTCAGGTTTTATACAAAGCAAATATTATTTTTTTAGAAAAACAATAGAAAAAGGGTTTTTAAGTCAGATTTGGGGTGGAATGAATTAAGTATGTATAAAGACTGAAAGGAATGTGCATAGTTCTTTCGGTTGAAAATCAATACTTTTGAGCATTTGCAAGAAATACATGTTTAACCTAAAAATCTAATCAATGAAAAGGTCATTTTTAATTTTCTTTTTCTTGCTGGCTGTAGGTTTTGTCTATGCCCAGCAATTTAAAATCTCCGGAAACGTGACTGACCATAAGTCTGGTGACCCGATTATCGGAGCAAGTATCGTTATACAAAACACTTCAAACGGAGTGATTACCGACTTGGATGGTAATTTCGTTTTGGACCGTGTATCCAAAGGAGATGTACTTTCAGTGTCTTATGTCGGATATAAATCGCAGGAGATTGTAATGGACGGAGTCAAAAAACAGTTCAATGTAGTATTGATGGAAGATACTGAACTCTTGGATGAAGTTGTGGTAGTAGGTTATGGTACGCAGAAGAAACAGGATATTACCGGTTCTGTAGTGTCGGTCGGCGAAGGTAAATTTACGGAAGGTGTTAATACCAATGCATTTCAGATGATTAATGGTAAGGCAGCCGGTGTTAATGTGAGTCAGACCAGTTCAGCCCCGGGAGCTTCTACGAAGATTCAGATTCGTGGAGCCGGTTCCATTAATAGCAGCAATGCGGCATTGGTGGTTGTAGATGGATTGCCTGGAGTAGATCCTTCTTCCATTAATCCGAGTGATATCAAGTCTATTGAGGTGTTGAAAGATGCTTCTGCTGCTGCCATTTATGGTACTCGTGCAGCCAATGGTGTGGTGTTGATTACCACAAAGAGCGGTAGAGAAGGAGAGACTACAGTACGTTTTGGCGCTGAAGTGGGTTTCCAGTCAGTAGCCAAGCAGATTGATATGCTGAACGGACGTGAATACATGGAAACCCTGAATGCATTGCATCTGGCTTCTGGAAATTCGGATCCTATTTATAGTGAGGCCGAAATTGCAGCGGTAGGTAACGGGACTAACTGGCAGGATGAGATTTTCCGTAAAGGTGCTCCTGTTCAGACTTATCAGCTGGCTGTTTCAGGGGGTGGTAAAAAAAGTGACTATTACTTTGGCTTGAATTACTTTGATCAGCAAGGTGTAGTGAAAACCTCCAATTTGAAGAAATACAATGTACGGGCAAATATGAATTTCTCTCCGAAGAGTTTCCTGCGCTTTAAGGCCAATATGAACTTTACCCGTAAGGACGGCAACTCAATTTATGAAAATATGCAGGGGGCTAATGAAAACGCAGGTCCCATCAACTCGGCTTTGCAGTTTGACCCGACTCTTCCGGTGGGTATTGACCCGAGTACAGGCCGTTATTACCAGAACAGCTATATAGCTCTGGATAACCCGCTGGCTTTGCTGTATGGCGTATCTTCAGAAGAACATCGTAATAATGCGTATGGAACGTTTACTACGGAAATTGAACCGCTGAAAGATTTGGTGGCAACTATTCGTTTGGGCGCTACCATCGATTCTTATTCTACCCAGACTTATCGTGGACGTGACACGATGAACGGACTGGCTACAGGTGGTACGGCCGAAAAGAAAAGTGGTGAAAGCACGCAATGGCTGGCTGAGTTCCTGGTTTCTTATAAAAAGAATTTCAATGACAAGCATCATCTGACTGTTTTGGCCGGAGCAACTTTTGAACAGTTTATGTCGGAGTATTTGAGTGGTACTGCGAAAGGTTTCCTGTCGGACATTACTGGAGCCAATAATATGCATAGCGGTGATAATCTGAATGGTGACGACGTATATTCCTATAAAGAACGTAACCGCCTGAACGGTTTCTTGGGACGTATCAATTATGATTATAAGAATCGTTATCTGTTGACTGCTTCGTTCCGTTACGATGGTACCTCCCGTTTCTCGGATGACCACAAATATGCGTTTTTCCCGTCGGTGGCCTTGGCATGGCGTATCTCGGAAGAGCCGTTTATGAAACGTTTTGATAAGGTGAGCGATTTGAAACTTCGTGTAGGTTATGGTCAGTTGGGTAATCAGGGAATCAGTAATTACCAGACTATCCAAACACTGACGGCCGGTGGCTCGGCTGGG
>ERZ779669.35-NODE-35-length-79694-cov-5.712716_pt1 | contig 79694 bp, 85 predicted proteins | sample MGYA00511372_ERZ779669 | MGnify/ENA primary metagenome ERZ779669 (study PRJEB29588, sample SAMEA1967891) | human gut metagenome | biome: human gut; feature: human-associated habitat; material: faeces | place: Denmark | collected 2008/2010 ... | reverse complement strand
GCGTAGCAGCTAAAAGCCACTACGCTTTCAAATCTAACTTTTGGGGGTCACCACATTTTTAAAGGGACTTTTTTCTTTTTCTATAATCATTCCCGCAAGTATAATGTGTTATTTGCCGATGAAAAATCAGCTTAAATTTTCGGTTAAAAAAATTGCTTTGCTTTTGACGGGGGCTTTTGTAATTATTGCAACGGTATCTTCTTTAATAACGGTACTTTTTAACATTCGTACGATAAACACGGTGCTTATGCCCGATATGATAATCTGCTTTTTACTGTTTCGGTATACGGTAAAAACAGATTTTGCCAAAACTCTGTTTGTGTTTTTGAGCGTTATATGTCTGTTTTCGACTTTCTCACTGTTTACTTATGAAATTGAATCGTTTTATAAGCCGGAAATGGATTACGGAATAAGTTTTTCGTTTGATTTGCTGTTTATGGGAATAAGTTTGTTCTTTATGGCAATACTTGCGTATCATATGCTGAAATATTATTCCTGGATGATAGATAACATTAAATATAAAAAGCTTTGGTATTCATTTATGGTTTTACCGATTATTGTAACTCTGTTAAATATTTACTCCATACCAATCACATATTTGAATTTGCGTGTGGGAATGATTGGCATAAAGGCGTTAATGATTAACAGTATTATATTTTTGCTGTATATATTGGTATTTGCGCTGTTTTACATATTCAGTAAAACTACAATTGAAAAGACCAAGCTTGAAGAACAGAACTTTATGCTTGAAATACAGACAAGCTATAACGAATCTCTGCAAACATATATTAATCAAACCGCAAAAGCCAGACACGATTTAAAACACTCGGTACATCTTGCGCAGTGTTTGCTTGACGAGGGCGATTTGGACTCATTGAGAAAATACCTTTGCAAGTATTATCAGGCACTTAATATTACTGCTCCCGTAAGATTATGCAGCAGTAACGCTATAAACGCAGTGCTGAATTATTACCGCCAAAGCGCAATTGACAATGAAATAGATATTACTTGGAAAATAAATATGCCTCCTAAATTCGAAATACCCGAAGTTGACTTCTGCGGTATTTTAGGAAACTTAAGTGAAAATGCAATTTCCGCATGCAAAACAATAAGCGAGGGCAGAAAATATTTTGATTTGTCAATCGACTATAAGGGCGACTATATTTATATTGCTGCAACGAATAATTTTTGCGGAGATTTAAAGAAAAGTGACCGAGGCTATGAGTCCACAAAACATAAAGGCGGAGGAATTGGACTGCGTTCAATGAGAAATATGGCAGAGGTTTATGGCGGATATTTTGAAGCTGTTGATGTCGACAATAAGTTTTGCGTTAATATGACATTAAAATATGCAGATGTTAATGCATAAATTTTAATTCAAGCCGGACAGCCTAATTAACAATGTTCTATTCTAAATATTGGGATAACTTTAAGCAATTTGCTAAACTATAATTTACTCCGACTTTGACAAATAATCATCAACAAAAACGGCGGTAATCCAAATAGGATTGCCGCCGTAACTTTTAAATAAATCTATTAAAATTCAAGCATTACAAAGCTTTGTGCCGACATTTTTACCTTATTGTCAGCAACCTCTGTTGTACCGATTTCATATACTTTTTTAGCGCCCTTAGCATTGATTTCGATTTCGCTGTCTTTGCCGAGTGGGTTAAAGAGCATTACAAACTTGCCTCTCTTATATCCGAACGGGAACTTGCCTGCCTCGAAAATCATTTCAAAATCACCGTTGCCGTGAAGGTCATCGTTTGCGTGACGAATGGCAATAATGTCTGTAACAACCTTATAAATACTGTCAGGGTTGTTCTGCTGATTTTCAACTGTAGGTGCGTTTTCGTCTGTATCAACAGGGAGGTAAGGTGTATCGCTTGCAGAAAAGCCGAGGTTTTTACCGCTGTTCCACTGCATTGGTGTACGAGAACCTGTACGGCTGAATCCGCCCTCTTTGCTTACAAGGTTTTCCTGATATTTCATACCGATTTCGTCACCGTAATAAAGGAACGGAACACCCGGCATTGTGAAAATCATTGCATATGCAAGTTTAATTGCATCCATACCGAAGTAGTGTGTCATTCTCGGCATATCATGGTTATTTGTCATAAAACTGATGTAGCCGTTATTCTTTGAAAGCTCATAAGCAGGGAGATATTCGTCTGTAAAGTTCTTGATGTCGCCCTTGCCGTTTGGATTAAAAATACCCTTATTGCCCTCATCGTCACCGTAACGGAAAAGTCTGCTGTAACCGTTGCCGTGGTGGTCAAGATAGAAGTCCATATGGAAACCTGCGTTGTTGATTGCTCTTTCGGGATTGCACCATTCGGCTACCATTGCAGCCTCAGGATAATCTTTGTCGAGCATTTCACGGATATCACGCCAGATTTTTGCTGTCGCAACCTTTTCATCATCGTTCTTTACGAGCGAGTCTGCCATATCAACTCTGAAACCGTCTGCGCCCTTATCAAGCCAGAAACGCATAATGTCCTTGATTGCCTCTACTGTAGCAAGGCAGTCCGGATGGTCGCACGGCAGCTGCCACTCCGGATGTGTGATTTCGTGAAAACCGTAGTTGAGAGCAGGCTGTGAGCTGAAGTAGTTTACCAAATAGTTACCGTCACGCTCGCAGATACCGCACATCATTCTGTACTGCGGCGGTGCGTCCCATACTGATTTTGTAAAGATATAACGGTTTGTATACTCACTCTTTTGAGCTTTTTTAGACTCTAAAAACCAAGGGTGAGTGTCCGATGTGTGGCCGGGAACGAGGTCAAGGAGAATTTTCATTCCTTTTTTGTGAGCCTCGTCAAAAAGTCTTACGAGGTCATCGTTTGTGCCGTAGCGGGGAGCAACCTTTTTGTAGTCACGAACATCATAACCTGCGTCCATAAACGGTGAATCGTAAACGGGGTTGAGCCAGATTGCGTTACAACCGAGCCCCTTTACATAGTCGAGTTTTTCGATGATACCGTTAATATCACCGATACCGTCACCGTTGGTGTCATAAAAGCTTTGCGGGTAAATTTCATAGAAAACCGAATCGTTGAGCCATTGTGGCATAGAAAACATCCTTTCTTTTGTTAATTTTTATTATTACAATAACATAGTAACATTATTGAGGATTTTTGACAAGCATATTATGCGTTTTAACAAAAATATTACTATAATTTGCTTGGTATATTTCCAAAAATAATTACTTGCAGGAAACGGCATTTCATCATAATATATATAAGAATAATTTTGCGGCAAAGCACAATGTGAGGAGGGAGATTTTTTGACGATTGATAAAATAAAAAGCAATAAAATACTGATAACTCTCTGCGATGAAGATATGCGAGATTTTTCGCTTGATTATGATACTTTAAGCCTGTATGACAGCCATTCCAGAAAGATACTTATGCGAATTTTGCAGATAGCCTGTTTTAAAACAGATATAGAAATAAAAGATAAACGAATGATTGTGGAGGCGCTTCCGACTGTTGACGGTTGTATGCTGCTGCTGACGGTTGAGGATAAAAAAAGGAAAAAATACAGACTGCAAAACGGTAAAAAATGCAGCTGCTACGATGTGGGCAACAGCAAGAATTTTCTTGATGTAATTCAGTTGCTTTACAAACAGAATGTGTGCTGCAACAAAAATTCTGCCTATGAAAAAGACGGAGTTTACTACCTTATTTTTGATTATCCGACAGTACCAAAAAGATTTAAGCGTATTTTGCACGAATACGGTGTACGGTGCGGCGATAATATTTTTGCCGCAAATCTGCGGGAAAATGCACAAGAAATCTGTCGTTCAAACGCAATTGCCGTTATTGGAAAATGTTTGTAAAATTATACTATGCATACCTGCTAAACAAAATCACTCAAACAAAAAAAGCAAGCGCAATCGTCTGCAACACGATTGCGCTTTTGTGATGTTTAAAGTCCCCAGACTGCCATAACGGCGTTGTAGTAATCTTCCGAAAGCTGTTCTTTTAAAATTTTTCTGTCATCTTCACAGTTTGTAAAAGCATTGCGGACATTTTCACCAACCTGTACCTCAACATCGTTAATGTTTATAAATTTCTGTCTTAACACGCTCACTCCCTCTTTTGTAAGCATATCAAGCGTAATTTTTTCTGTAACCTCCATTTTAATCCTCCTATCTGCGAATAATATATGTAACAACAAAATTCATTTTTTCATCTTCAACAAATTTATCGGACGGTGCACTTATGTAAATCCACGAACCGTCTATTCTCACATTACGCAATTTATTCTTTGTAGAATATACGGCAATACTTGCAAGTCTACTTTCTGCTTTTGACGGGAACGGCAAACCCGTCATTTGCAAATATGTTTTATCCGCCAACATACTTGTAATATTTACAGACACAGTAACTGCGTCGCCGTTCTTTGCGTAAACGAAGTTTCCCGCACTGCCCTCATAAATTGTCTGCCCCGGAGATAATTCTCCCGAACCGATTTCGTTATTCGCCGCATCATATTTGTTTGCAAGCGATTTTTCTATATCGGCTTTGTTCTGCACAACGGTCTGCCTAAGCGAATTAACACTGTTATACACAGTGCCGCTTGTAACATAATTTGGGCTGTTTGCCGCAGGCACGGTATCAAACGGCATTTTGATAAGTTTATTATTTAATGCCTTATTTAGATATGTTTTATCGTAAGCATCGGTAATTCCGTAACCGGCAAGAGTATCCGCCTTATCCGCTTTGAGATTAACCTTTAAACTTACGCTTTCATCAAGTTCTGTTATTTCATTATCAACGCCAGTAAGTCTATTGCTCAAATTCTCATATGTTCCACGAGCGTCATACACTTCTTTAACTGTTTCAGCGATAGTTCCATATGTTTTCTCTGAAATTTTAGCGCTATCAGCGATAGAAGAAGTCACTTGAATCTTGAGCGGAATAGGTGTATTTACAATCACTGTTCCGTCTTTTACAATGTTAAGTTCTATGCTGAGATATCCATATCTGCCATTGAAATTCTCAAGTGGAATAGTAACTATATTGTTTGTGACTGTGCAATCAACTGCATTATTGACTAAAACATCATCAATAACAAAAATTGCAGTAACTGTGCAACCGCTTATATCGAGTTTTTCTCCACTTGCAATTATCGTTACATCAAGATATCTTGTCTTTTTGTCATTAATATTGACAATACCTGCAATTCGCTGCTCGTTGCGACTGTTGATGTCAATTGTAGCAGGAATATGTTTAAGTTCCATTATCTTCTAAATCTCCTTTTGATTTTTAAAAAATCAGACATCTTGAGATTAACTTCTCCTATGCCGATTTCTGTGTATTTTTCGCTAATGCTGTCATATACTGTTTTTGTGATTTTGCTTTCAATTTCTGAACCATCTTTATTAATTATTGCCACTTTGTCACATAGGCTGCAATTTTTCAGCGCCTCAAGTTCAGATTCAAGAGTGACTGTTATATTTACATATTCAGCTATTTGTTCTGCATCTTGTAAATATTCTTTAACTGCGTCTTCAAGCATAGTTCTTACTTCGCTGAAGTTATAACCAGTCTGTGGATCGACTTTAGTTCTTGTTATTTTACTTGAACAATCAAACAGATATGTTTTCTTTAAAGTCGCATTTAGATTTGTAAGGTAAGGTTCAGTAGCTGTAACTGTTACTTTTTTGCCGTCTGCTGTTTCGCATTCTGCGTATGGCATGATGTGCGTGTAATATTCATTAATCGAATTAACTTGTTTAAATTCAGATATATTAGAGCCAAATGCAATACGGTGAGTATCTGTGCCTCGTTTTAACAATAAATTGATGTTGAAGTTATCACAGAGCAATTCTGCTTTAAATACTGCCGTCAATCCGTTTTCTTCGTTAAGTAAAATATTCTCAAATGTTTCTGCCGAGTTAAACCCGAGTGAAAATTCTTTTTTGACTCCAATATTAGATGAGAAATTAAACCAACTGTATGGTGCATCTGAGTACCATACTTCATATTGAAGATTTGACATAATTGCTGATGGGGAATTCACTTCTGAATAGTTATAATACATCGGAACTGTACCGTTTTGGAAGAATAATCGTGATATGTGACTTCCTGAAATTGTCATATCTCCGTATTTATCAACTTCGATTTTCTCGATGTAAAAGAGTTGAGGATTGTCATGCGAGTTTGCTTTTGCTTTTATGTACGCTCCGTTTTTAATCTTATCAATCAATCTGTCAGTGCCTTTGATTTTCGCTTGAAATGTATACGCTCCGTTTCGTTCTTCTGTAACTTTAAATTCTGTGCATTCTGTAATAAAGCCATAGCCGTTATAGTCGAAAGCATTTGTTGAATTTTGAGCGTTATCATACAGCAGAGGAAACATTATAATCGCCTCCATCTTGGAATGATATTAATTTTACTGAACGCATTTTCTTTTTCTGAAATTACTTTAATTTTATTCCAGCCCGAAGTAAAAACAGGAAAGCTTGTGCAAGATATGTATGCGTTCATATCTGTTATGTCACAAAATGCAGATTGCATTTCAGAATCAAGTTCAATTAAATTTTCATTGTCAACAAAAGCAGCCTTTATTTTGATTTGTGTATTATTAACATCAAGTGTTAAATCTTGTGAGTGATAAATACAAAAATACGGCTCTGCAGAGAACTTTTCGGGGTTATAAACATAGAATTCAGTTTCTTTTTGAGAGTTTGCCACTGCACTAAAAGATATTGTTTTTTGCCCTTCATCACTGTACCAAAACGGTTGTCTTGTAAAATTAAGAATAGTTGATACACATTTGTCTGCCTTATATTCTATTTTATCTATGCTTTTGCATATAGCTTTTGCATAATATCCCGTGTTATATGTATCTCGTAATTCTTTGTATTTGCCGTCAAAATTTGCAAATTCTTCTGCAAGCATACGAATCAAACTTTGAGTATCGTTGTAAACAAGCCAAGGCAAGCTGTTTATTTCATACGACACATCAATATTTTCATAGAAACCGTTATCGGCGATTATTCCTCCGTCTTTGCCGTATATGTCAACTATCTCAAATTTTCTGTTTGATATATGATAAAAAGGTGCATTTGCTATGCAAAATCCGAGTTTGCGCAGGCTTGTACCGTTGTATTCTAAGTTGTGCATATAATCCGCCTCCTTAACATTCTTGGTTCAGAGTATCTATAACTGCGTGAGAAACACGCTCATTGAAGTCGTCAATATCTAAATCATTATTTATGTTGACATTTCCATAAAGAGCAACTCTTGGAGCATTTGTGATTACTTTATTTGTTGTACTTGATGCGGTATGGTCTAAACTTTTAATGTTATTGAACTTATCATTCAGCACATTAATATAGCCGACTGTTTCGTTAAAATCAAAGCTGCCAAGCATATCTCTCGCAATACTTTCTGTGCTTAACCTCACCTTGCTTTTGTTACCGCTAATACCAATCGCTAAGCCCTCTGTAAAATAATTACCAATTTTTTTAGCTTCCTTTGAAGGCGAATTAATACCAAGAATTTTCTTGACCGCTCCCAACGCTAAGCCGCCTATGCCTGTAGCTGTGCTCCATACATTCTTAATAGCATCGCCCAACGAAATACCATTAATAAAACCTTGAACAAAATTATTACCTGTGTTGAACAGAGATATACTTCTAACACCACTGCGAGTGCTTTTACCAATTCTTACTCCAGCTTCTCTTGCAATGCCACTGTTTCCGTCAATACCTGATGCGTAATCGTTAACACTTTTGCTGCCTATTTTGACTCTTTCATATTTGTCACTTGCAAAACCTGATGTACCTTTTTTTGATACTTTATTAGCTGATTCATATACCGTTACAGAATTTTTATCAATACCCTCAGCTACATTACTTGTTGCTTTTTCTCCTGTTTCAAGCGAATTTTGACAATATTTGCTATATTCATCTTCTGCTGCTTGTAAAAGTAATTGTATATTAGTAAGATCGTCAGCAGTATAGTAATCTGTTTTTCCTTCTGCAATTGCTTGTTGAATTTCAGTAAACCTCATACGATAGTTTACGCATTGTTGCCTAAGTGTTTCTTCTGTTCCTGCTTTTGCAGTTATAAAATCATTTTGAATTTTTCTTAGAGCATCAGAAGTATTTTCTTCATTTTCATCTAAAATTGCAGTTTGTAGATTTTCATAATTGTCGATAACTGCAAGATATTCTTGAAGTTGTTTTTTTGCAGTTGAAACATCATTCTTTTTTATTTGCTCTTGATTCTTGGCTGAATCTAATGCGCTTTTTTTCTTACTAACTTCTTCTCGTAGCTGCCACACTTTTGATGCGGTTGGAGCATTTTCAGGCTCGGATTTTAATCTTCGTTCGAGTATCATTAAGTCAGTGACAGACTTGTTATAGTCAATTTGCGCTTTAGTAACTTCCTCCTGCGCTTTTTTATATTCAGAACGCGCACTGTCAATTGCTTTTTTCTGCGTTTCTGTATTTGTAACAGCTTCATTGTAATTTGGTTCATATGCAGATAGAATATTGTTAGCTTTTTTCTTGTCGATAACTTCCTGAATAGTGTCTCTAAGCTCTTGATAGTTTTCTATAACATCGCCATTCAATTTTATTTCTGTTCCGGTTAAATCCCCAAGCTTTGTAGTGATGAATTTTGCTCTGTCTTCGTAGCCCGCATTCACTTTACCGCTTTCGTCAACTATTTTTTTTAGCTCTTCCCACAAGTTATCGTAATATTGATTTTCGCTTGCTGCTTTATTCACAGATTCGTTTCGTTTATCAATAAAATTTTGATAACTGTCTGTAAGTTCTTTGTTTTTTTCTTTTGCAGTGTCTATTTTCTCTTGCCATTCGTCTAACTCTTGTGAATTGTCCCGGCTTGCTTCGCTCCAAGCATAGATAGTGCCTATGAGTGTTGTCGCTATTGATACTACAGCACCGATAGCATTAGCTTTTTGTGCAAGATTTAAGCCCTCTTGAGCTAAAGCAGCCCCTTCAGTAGCTGTTTTTAACACTTTATAAGAATTAACAAGCTGTGATGTAGCTGTAATTACTGCCGATGTTTTCTTGCCTATCCAAATGCCTGCAGTAAGAGAGCCGACTGTTTTCAAAATCGGAATAATCTTATCGGTATTCTTGGAAGTGAAATCACAAAGCTTTTTTACTTCGGGAAAAAGAGATTTGCCGACAGGATTTATAACATCTGTTTTTATCGTTCTTCCGAGGCTTTCCCAGTCCGACTCGACATCATCGTATTTAATGTCTCTGATTTTTTGCATTGAACCTTCAACATCTTTATAGCTGTCATTAACATCACCGAGCGAAGTTATAACTTTCAGCGCATTATCTTCACCGAGGCTCGACCACACATTTGAGGCTGTTGTTAGCGCCTCTTGGTCTGTTTTTGCGTTCTTTAAATCTTTTATTACAGAATAGAAAACATCCGCTGCGGTTGCCTTACCGTCTTTCCATTTATTGAATAATGTTGCAGTGTCTTCTGAAAAACTGCCGAGATTTTCTTCAATTCTGCCGTCAGATAATGATATTGTGAACTCTTTTACAAAGTCATTAACTTTGTCGAGATTATAAGCACCGTTTTTTGTACCGTTTTCAAGAATACTGAAAGTTTGTTCAGCCGAAAAACCTGCTTGTCCCCATATCTGAGAGTATTCAGCAAGGTTGTCTGCAAGTTCTCCACTATAATTCAAGCCGTTTTGAGCACCTTTTACGATTAAATCGAACGCATCTTCGGCAGAAAGTCCCATATTAGTCACTAATCCGTTTATACCTCTTAATGTTTCATTTATATCAAAACCATCAAAAGTATCTTGCAGAGTATATAGGTTTCCTGCCATTTCTTTAAGCTTGCTCGGGTCTGTTTCACTCGTAACCTGCTTAATTTTTGCAAGAGTATCGGCGATTTCTTCTTGCGATTCGCCAAAGTTATCTTTGTATATGTCATTAATTACACTTTTGTACTTGAGCAGTTCGTCTTTCGTTAAGCCTGTTTGTGCCTGTAATGAATTGAGAGCTTTCTTTTCACTATTTGCGCTTGTTATTGCAGCTACGGCTGAACCGCCTGCTACACCTAATACAGAGCCAATTCCTGCCGCTGTGTCAGAGATAACATCTTTAAGATTTGAAGCTGAGCTTTTTACATCGTCAAGCTCTTTTTTAAAGCTGCTTAAATCGGTTTTTTGGCTCTTATCTTCAAGGTTTTTAAATTCGTCAGCGGTTTTATTTGTTTCTGCTCTGACATCGCTCATTTCGCCCTCAAGCGATTTCATATTGACCGCTTTTGCTGTCGCCTCTGTATCGGCAAGCTGCTTTTCAAAGTTTTCAAGCTGACTTTTAGTTTTTTCAACTTCACGCTGATATGCTCTAAACTGATCCGCAGATATTTCGCCGTTTTTAGCTTGTTCTTCAACTTGCTCTTTAACTTCATTAAGCTCTTGGAGAGCAGATGTACTGCTTTTAATCTGTTCACGCAGAACATCTTGCTTTTGCGTGAGCAAGACTGTATTGTCAGGGTCAAATTTAAGCTGACTGTTAATAGTTTTCAATTCCGCTTGCAATGAGCGTGAAGAGGATTGTATATTCTTCAACGCTTTTTGCAAGTCCGTTGTTTCGCCTGCAATTTTAACTGTAATACCTTTAATAGTTGACGCCATATATATCCTCCAATCTTTTGTAATCACTCATCCATTCAGAATATTGCTGATAAGTAATATTTCCGCTGTTGTATTTTTCTTCAACGAACGACAACACTGATTTAAGTTTCAAGTATTTTTCTTCATCAGCGTGTATGTTCTGATTGTTTTTGAGCTTGTAGTAAGTATCAATGTAATCTAAAATAAAACCAATCGAAAAAATTTTTATGTCAGCGACAGTCAGACCGCATTTGACGGCATAGGATAAAATCTCCTGTGCCGTCATTTGTACTCTCAGACTGCTGCCGCTGTCGCTTTTTTTGAGCTTGTTTTCAGTGATTCTACAATGAGGTCAACAAGGGGCTGTGCTGTTGATATTACTTCTCCAATGCTATACTGCTTTGAAAATTCTTTGATTGGTTTTATTGTATCGTCTGCAGATTTAGCCGCTGCCCATAAAATGCGCACAGTTGAGCTGTACTGTACTTTATTTGGATTAGCTGTCAACATATCTACATCTTTGAGAAAGCTGTGTCCTTTAAAATTATCTTCGTAGATAAGCATAGTATATGCTGTTACTTCAACTTCGAGCTTTCTGTCACCGATTGTAAGCGTTTTGTCCATTATTCTGCTCCTTTAACTGTCGGTGTTACAACTGCTGTCGGCAATGTGTCTTCGTACGAAGTATATCTTACAAAATCATTGTCCGGGCGTGGTTTTGAAGTGATTGTAAATGTCGGAAACTGCGGATCAAAGTTACCCTCTGATGTCTTATCGTTGCGTGTGGCTCTTGTAGATGCAACGCAGTCGAAGTATGTGTCAATTTCATAGAGTTTGTCGCTGTCATAACGCTCTTTAGCAACAAGCAAAGCAAAGCGAGGCAATACGCTGATTCCGCCTGTTTCGATAAATCCACCTTCGGTTGCCTCAGCATTGCCGTACCAGTCCTTTTCAATGTCATCAACGATAGCAATAAGCTCAAGACTGATGTTGTAGCCTGCATTGTTATTTGCAACTATAACAGGCAAACCGTCTGCATATACGGTAGTTGATTCACCACTTGGCTCTGCACCGACTGTTCTGCCGCCTGCTTTGTCTGACTTAAACCATTTAACCTCGCTATATGTAATTTTGCCTTCTGTTGTTTCTGTAAGCATAGCATAGCCTACTTTTGCGATTGTTTTGTTCATAAGATAATCTCCTTCGTTATTTTCTTTTAATTCCTCCACCCATTGCCTTTGAAGAGAGAATTAGTTTTTTAACTTCGTTTTCAAATTCTTTGTGAATTTGCTCGCTTGCAGGAGCAATGTGCACTTTTGGCATTACAGTTCCGCCTTTTCTGCTTGCGTGAGGTTTTTCGAGCAAGTGTGTAAGCCTGTATTCTTTGCCTGATGCAAAGACCGTCTTTTCATAGTAAGCATTAAGTTCGTTTGTAACTTTTACTTTGAACGACCTGCGATATTTTTTTCTTTTGCCAACAGGTGCTGCTTTTTTAATTGCTTCTTTAAGCTCATCTGCTTTAGTATCAACAAGATGTATAACACCCATTTGTATGTCTGCCGTATATCCTGCAACTTCACGAGATATAGTTTCGCCGATTCTGTCGATACCACATTTTTTGTTGCTCATATTTTGTAATCAACTCTTACTTCATAATATGATACGCACATTTTTTCTGCCGCAATCCATGCTCGATTAGTCTTTTTCCAAACAAGATTATTGCTATTAAGCCATTCTGCAAATTTTTCTTCGCTTGCATGGTCTGTTCTGTCTGTATATAGCTCAATATCAATCTTGCTATATAAAGTAAAAATAACTTTTCCGTCTGCATATACATTTTTATCTTCATCTTTGAAATAAGCAATAAATGGAGTTTCAACCGGTTTGCTAAAATCAGCTTCGGCAACTTTGAAGTTGCAAGTTTCAAGTAAGCCGACAAATTCGTCATAATTTTTAAAAGTCATTTGCTTTCTCCTTGTATAAGCCTCTCTGAGATAAAGATAAAATAGTGCAAGGCGGATTTTTGCATCTGTCATGCTGAACCTGCTCAATTTTGTATCTTGTGCAGTCAATTACCAAAGCCATATCCGGCTGAATTTTCTCATCACAATGTATATGTATCACTTTTGATAATTCAATATCATTTTGTTTTGCGCCGTAATAACGAGTAACTCCGACTTTTTCGTTGCCAAAGCGATACTTTCGTGCTGTGTTAGCAATAATAGTATCGTTTTCGTCTGTATCAAAAACAAAAGCTACACCGTCATTAAATGTCAAAAACTTAATATCACTTTGAGCCATAAGCTTTTACCTCATATTCTTGCCTTAACATCAAAATATCCGCTGCAAAGTTGTTGTCAAACTGTTCTGTTGCGTTGCTGTAAGCATATCGGCAGTAGTCAAACAACAAACTTCTTGCTCTTGTAGAGCGTATGAAATCCTCATCAGTTAAGGCAGGATGGAAAGAGCGGAGGTGTTGCTTGCCATTTTCAATTATGATATTAATTTTTGATTTTGCGCTATCGTCAGTTTTGATGTGTTCGCTGTCAAAATCAAGCATATTAATCACATCATCAATTAACTGTGCCATAATTCAACACCTCCTGCTTATTATGCTGATGATTTAGAATTGAGAGTAACCTCGATAGCGAGCGGTTCAAGAGCGCTGATATCAAGCTTTAAGAAATCAGTTTCATCATACGAGAAACCTGTTGCGAATGTTTTAATTGTGTATACACGATTGTCTTCGAGAAACTGGTTCTGATCAGAGTATTCGAGTTTACCGCCCTTGCCTGTCGATACGCAGGCTTTGTATTTAGAAAGCTGGCCAAGAGCAGCAGTACCTACTGCAATCATTTCAGACTGAAATACTCGTGTAGGATAAGGAAAAATGTTGTTTTTATAGCTACCGTCAGTAGCGAGAACAGTAGTTGCAGGAATAACCTTGGTGAGGTAATCAACAGGATTGACAATTAAATCAACAAACGGCACTGACTTGGTTTTGCCGCCTTTGCCTTTTGCAATCTTACCGATCAGAGGCATATATGACTTAATATCGAGTTTTGTAACTTTAGTCGCCGCCTTGTCAGGATATGCACCTGCGGTTACTGAGCCGTTAATATTCTTGAGAATACCCACAGGCTTGTTCTTGCCGTCACCATTGATAAAACCGTCTTCAAGTCCGTAAGCAAGAGCATCAGCAAGAATTCTGCGAACATAAGCGTCAATGTATGTAGCTCCGAGTTCAAGCATATCCTTTGGAACAGGAATAAATGCTGTAAGCTTTGATGTTGAGAAGTCTTTTTCTTCAATGGTTCCAGCAAGCTCCTGTGCAATCTGAGAATTAAGAGCGCCCCAAGCCGCCATTTGTTTTGTATCAGTTGCAAAAATTGCTTTCACTGAGCCGTAAGTATTTTCAATATTGATAGCATCAAGAAGTGGATGCTCATTTGAAATGTCTTCGAGAACTGTATCAATTACAGTCTGCGGAATAGTTACATCAAGACCTGCAAGGCTCTGCTTAACATCAACAGCCTTTGAAGCTGTCTTAATGTTATTGTAAAAGCTCTGTTCCGCCGATGTAAGCTGTCTGAAACCCCTTTTGGCGAGAATGGCATTGTCAGCAGTTGCACCTACTTCTGCTGCTGTGTCAATAATAGCCTGCTGAAGACTTGTAGCGTACTGCTCAAATGCAGATGTCATCTTAGCTTCGTCTTTGTCTGCGAACGCTTCCTTCAACTGCTTTGCAAAATTTGTTTTTGCATTGTTAATAAAATCAAGATTTTTCATTTTTAATCTCCTTTATAAATAATTTTTGTTTTTGAAAAATGTTTCAAAAAAATCAAAGCTGTCTTTTTCGTGCTGAGTGGTGTTTGGTTCCTGTGGCGGCTTTTTACCGAGCATTTTCGTGAGTTCTGCCGCTGCTTGTTTTGCTTTAGGATTTTTTCTCTGTTCTGCTTGTTCAACAACTTCTTTTGAATCCGTTAAGTCAACAGGGTCGAGAATTTCATCACACAAGCCGAGTTCGAGCGCCTCCTGTGCAGTAAGGAATGTTTCAGCGTCAAGCAGTGGTTCAAGGGTTTCTCTCGTAAGTTTATCACCTGCGTGTACGAGATAAGAATTAGTGCTCGCTTCGCTGATTTTATCAAGCTGTTCTGCATATTCTCTATGTTCTTTAGCGTTACCGTAGCAAGCACCGATAGCGTGATGAATCATCATAGTTGTATTAGACGGCATTATGATTTTATCCGCTGCCATAGCTACTACACTTGCGATTGAACACGCCATACCGTCAATATACGCAGTAACAGGTACATTCTGCCTTTTTAACAGATTGTAAATAGCGACACCTTCGTCAACATAACCACCAACTGAATTGATGTACAGTTCGATACTGCTAATAGCCCCTGCTTTATCAACGGCTTTTCGGATATACTCTGCACTTGTAGTTGAACCATAGTAATAACCCCAACAATCTAAATACCCCGGTTCAATTTCACCGTACAAATAGATTTGCAAGACATTTTCATCCGCAATCTGCTTGATTTTGTAGTTTCTTTCTTTCACTGAGTTTCACCACCTTTCAACACCTCATCTGATGTCTGATAGTTCTTTGTAATGTAATATTTCTGTGCCCATTCTTCTTCGCAAGGCAGCATATTACAATACTTTTGAGCCTTTGCAGGGGAGAGGACACCGCTTGCTATTGATTTGTCAAGGTTATTTGCATTGCTTATAGCGTCTATATGTTTAACTGTTGTTGTATCGATAAGCATATAGTTGCCTTTTAAAAATTCGGAATTTCCGAATTTCTTTTTTGTAATTTCTTGTTCAAACATTTGTGCAATAGGATCTACCGCATTTGCGATAGCACAATCCATAGCGTCTGAAAGCATAGATGCCTCGCCGCTAAGAATAGCCGGCGGAATGTGTAAAACGTTTCCAACAGTTGCATATGCCTCTGCTCTTAGCTTTTGAATATCGGTAATTTCACTGTTTGTAGTTTTCCCTGCCTCTGTTGCAGGCTCTGAATACTTCATTCCTTTGAAAACAGGTAATACAGCATTCTTTGACTCATAATATTTTTTGAACTGCTTTCCGAGAATTTCAGAAAATGTTTCGTTAAAATCTTTATCGCCAAAGTTGAAGTTTTCAAAAGTTACTATACCTTTATGTCCTACGGCTTTATTGTAGCGCTCTTGAGCAGACATCATAAGTTGCTCGTATGTAGTGCACATTTCGGCTAATAAGCCTCTGAGAGCAAAGCTGTTGTACTTTAAATAAATTACTTCACTTTCACTAAAAGTACGCTGATATGTAAAATTTCGGCAAGTTACACTTGTAAAAATATCATCAAAAACAGCATATTCAGTTTTGCAATAGCTATCTGCAATGAGCAACTGATTATCAGCAGTTGAAATAATTAACAGTTCGTTGTCAAAAATTAATTTTGAAATCGCCTGTGTTAAAAACTCGACTTTCGTTTGATGTTTGTTCGGTGCATAATTCCATAGATAGTATTCAAGACCTTTGTACTCCTTGTTATCAATTACAGTAACAAATTCGCACTTGGCAATGCTTTTGGCTATAAAATCAATTGCAGTAAACAGTGCAAGCTCTGTTAGCCTAAACCGCTGCTCGGCAGCGGAATAACTATCATCAAAGCTGTTGTCATTTTCTTGAGGTTCTGCTTTAATTTTTTTGCGAAAAAAACTAAAAATATTCAAAATATCACCACCTTATATGCTGATAGCTTTAAAAAATTTCTCGAAATTGTCTGTTGAAATAGGCTGGCTTTGTCTGAGCAAATCTAATTGTGTGTATGCCGCTACAAAAGCCATAAAGCCGTCTGTTTTTCTTGACTTTGGCTCGATTTTTCCGTAGCTGATATTGCCATTTTTATCCTCTGTTGCAGATGTATTGTTCGTGTACCAACGCATTAACGCCGAATCGCCCCATACGATTTTATGGTTTGCAAAATCAGACGCTATCAGCGGAGCTACCAGCATTTTATCTGACGGCCGAACGAGTTTTAAGTTATTAAGACCCTTGCGGTCACACTCAAATCCACACTCCAATAGAGGACTTTTGAGCAAAGTGTATCGGTAGTTATCCAACGCTCCTGCTATGATGTTGTAGTGCTTTTTCTGTTCTTTGAGCCATTCTGCAACAATTTGTGGCGGTATTTCTGCACCATCAACTCGTTGTAGGTCAGGCTGTTTATCATACGGAAATTTAATTCTGCTGAGGTCAGCGGATTGTGAGCAATACCACGACATCGGTTTCCAAACAATTTCGTTATCAATCATAAACAGCAAACCTGCTCCGAGAAAATCTGTTGTTTTAGTATAGTCAAGACCAAATACACAAGTTTTGCCTTCCAAATCGGGTAGCGGTCTGTTTGTGGCTTTTATGTTTTCCCACGCTGTAACCGGGTGCATTTCTGTACCTTTGGGGATATTCATACGCTTAGTCATAAAAGATGAATTGTTTACTTTGTCACGCTTCCAATCCTCAAATTCCTTTTGAATTTCTCTTAACAAATTTGGAAAATATTGCAACGACGGATTTGCTTTGTACCAATTTTCTTTCTCATATACCTCTTTTTCATTGTCTAACCTGCATATGAAATAAAGAGTGCCGTTGTCAGGTGCATCACCATTCAGCACTTCAAGACCTGCGGCAAGCTCGTTGTCAAGCGGCCCGTCCCGAACATCTCCCATAGTTGTAATTGTTGTTCTGCGTGGCATAGCTTTTTTGCCTAAGCCAGTTGTGAAAACATCAATGAGCTTATAATTTTCATATGCATGCTTTTCATCAAAGTCGACTTTACCGGGTCTGCCTCCGTCTTTCGTTTTGCTGTTTGAAGTTCTGTATCTGATTGTTGAATTAGTCTTTATGTTTGTAATCTCTGTTTTGTTCCACTTAAAATGCCGCTGCATTTTTGTAGAATTGTTTTCCAAAATTTCGTAGATGTCATTAAAGGTTGTGCTTGCTTGCTCTTCTGATGTTGCACAAATGTCAATATCGTAATTGCGTATGCCGTTGACAGGCGTGAGCAGAGCAAAATCTTCAAATGCAAGATAGCCATTTTTTCCTGCACCTCGCCCGACCACACAAACTAAATCGGGAAATCTTAATACACCCGGTGCGGAATATGTGCAATTATGCAGAATAAAGCAAAACTTTTCCCACGCAAATAATTCGTATGGAAAATATTTCTGTAGAGCAAAATACTTTTCAACCTGCTCACTGTCAACATAGACTTGCTCATTTTCGAATACTTTTTCTATGAAATTTACAAGCTGTATTTGCTCTTTACATACACGATATTGATCATTTTTTACTTGCTTTATGTAATCATCAAGGTATTTACAGTTCGTCATTTACATCACTTTCGACCTTGTCGATTGATAGCCCCATTTGCGAAAGAATAGCAAGTCTTTGCTTGTTGTACATTATTGAATTTTTCACTGACGGATTGTCTTTAGTGTATTCTTTACCTGTTGAAGAAATCGCCTTGTATGATAAGCCGTTTTTCTTGATATCAGCTTGCATTTGTCGTTCAAGTTTAGTGTAGAAAATGTAACTTTCGATTAAGTCACGATACACATCAATGTCTGCTCCTTTTAATGTGAGTTGTTCAATTAAGCTTTCTTTGATTTTTGCCATTTTAACTTGTGCCATTTTATTGCTCCTTTCACAAAAATTTCTCGTGCGTGCGTGCGAGGACAAATTGTCTACCCTGTACACCGTTATCCATACGCTTGAGGTAAGTGCGATTTTTGACCCCGGGGGTGCTACCATTTCTCGGAAAATTCTTCTGAAAAAATTTTTTCTTGCAGTTTGTGATGCTCTTTGTAATGACAATCTTTGCACAAACATTCAAGATTGTTGATGTCAAGAGCAAGGTCTGGCCTTGCTTTAAGATATTTCTTGTGATGTACAGCTTCGCATGGGGTATATTTGCCTTTAGCTCTGCATCGTTCACATTCGTAATGTTCTTTTTCTTTTTTCTTTTCACGCACTTGTATCCAATCTGCTGTCAGATAAAATCTATAAGCTTTACCGCTTTGTACTTGTTGTATTATCCATTCCGTTGTTACATGTCTTTTTATCATTTTGCAAATAAATAAGCCGCTGTATTAACAGCGACTTGATTAACTTTGTATTTTCTGAGCTTTGCTCAATTATATTCTAACATACCCTTAAGCGAACAAACGAACAACTTTCACCACTCATAGCGATTGCACATCATACGCACTCCGTCCTCTGTATTCCCTCCGCCCATAATGAACGCTATTTCTTTCCAAGAACGCTTATCACGCAAATGCAAAATTAAGCAGCTGCCCTCTGTTGTTTCAGCTGGTATACTACATATTGCAACAGCTCTTCTCGTTTCTGTGTTGTGTAATTCGTTTCGAAGGTCAGCTATTTGGGGCACTATCTTGTCAATGCTCCCTGACGCACTTGCTCCGTTTGCAGCAGTAATGTTTGAGGTAATGTGCGTTACCTCTGCTTCAAGAGTGGCTATCCTGACTCTGTAATTACAGATATTGTCACTCATTTCCCTGATTTGTTTTAGGTTCATTGTTTGTCAGCCTCCTTGTTGCAGTCAATTGCATAAATACAAAATGATAGCTTGCCCCGGTGAAGTCATTAACCCACATATCGTCTTTGTAAAAATAATATCCCTCAGGTACAGGCAGTGCCTCGCCTTTTTCAAGTTTTTTGAATTCACGCTTTTTGCCCTCAACAACTGTTACTTCGGGCTTGGTTAGATTTCTTGATGTTCTTAACCTTTTCTTTCCGCAAACATCTTTGCGAATATATTTTGCAAGATCGGCAAAATTGCCGTCTTGATATAGCGGTGTGAAGTTTATGCCGTTTTTCCATTGCCAACACTCTGTTGCAATTTCTCTGATGCGATCTTCAATCACTATATGCAGATGCCAATTCTTGCCGAGCTTGCCACATTCACAGTAGCCAATGTATTTGAATTGTACTCCTATTTTTTCTGCTCTGCGTTTGATTCGTTTAAAAAAATTATTAACAATCTTTTCAAACTGCTCCTCTGTGAATTCTCCTTTGGGCGCTGAAAAGCGAGCAAACCAATCTCCTTCGGTAAAGTTACAGAGGATAAGTCTTTGAGTATGCTGCTCTCCACGAATGCGGTTTGCAAGTGCTTGTTTTTCGTTTGTTTTTGCTTGATTGAAATTGCGTGCAATGTTCTTTTTGTTACGCTTGCGTAATGATTTATAATATTTTATTTCGAGCATAGGCCCTGATTTAACTTCACATTTATATATGTACATTTTATAAATCCTTTATTATATCATTATTTTTTATAGCGGTCACTTAATTAATTACTTGAGCAGGATATGCAGGGGCATTTCAGCCCCTGCGATTTTTACTTGAAATATTCAAGATATGATTTTGCTATGCCTTTGCAATTTTCGGATTTTACAGGAACTCTATGTGCAACAACATTAAGATTATCGCAATCAAGCTCTTTGTATATTTCCGCTGCACTGTTTTCTTCTGTGGATTTATAGAATTTAAAAAGCAAATCTACAAAAGGTATATTGCCAAAGCGGTCGAAGAAGAGTTTTTCATTTTGTGTAAGAGCTTGTACACATTTCTGCTTATACTCTTCATCAGCTTCTGCTTTTATAAATAATTGATTATATACATCTTGTTTCGTGAATAAGTCAATAATCTCGACAGCTGTTTTTAATGCATCAGTATCTTTGTTATTAATTTGATGTGCAAGTTCTGTAAGTTTGCAAGATGTTTCTCTCGTTCGTTTAATCCATTCGCGATGCTCAATCTCTGCGAAATATGTTTCTGTTCTGAATCGTCTGTATTCGCTCAATAACTTGTATTTGACCTGCACACAACTTTTAGCCGAGAGCAAGCCAATCTTGCCACAGCTGTATATAGCTGACATGGACAGAACAAACCACCTGTTGTATGTATCAAGACTGTTTATTATTTCTGTGTCAATTTCTCCTGCGATAAAGCCGACTGCGAGTTTGTCGAGCGCACTTAGTGTATCAAAGCTGCTCTCTTCTGCAATTTCTTCATCTTGAATTTCTGCTTTTTCATTTTTCATTGTTATTCTCCTAAATTAAGATATTTAAGAATTTTATCCTGCGCTTTTTTGCAGCCATAGCAAACAGCGACTGCATAACCTTTTTCATTCAGCTTTGCAAGCCATTCATCTTGCTTTGCTGTTGTCTTGTTATTGCCAAATTTAAGCTCTATAAACAGTCCGTGATAACCTCCACGAGCAACCGGCAAGCATATGTCCGGTACACCTGCACGCACACCTTGCTTTTTTAAATTAGCTGCTTCAACCTTGTTTCGACTACCTCCATTAGGGATGTGGAACATCATATCCAATTCGGGATATTCAGTTTTCATAAAATCAGCCCACCGAAAGAGCTTCTTTTGTTCGTCTGCTTCATACTGTTTCATTATATTTAACCGAACCTCCTAAATTGTTCAATGCTATTTTTGACTGTGAGTATAGTTTTTCAATCTTATTTACAAATTCGTCGTTAATCACATCAACAGGAACAATAAATGCATATGCTATCAAGCCAAACTTGACGCATACATATTTCTTGCCATTAATCCCATCTCTTATAGTCAAACGCATATCGCCATTTGGCATATCGGTAAACGGAGCTAAATATTTTATATCAACAAATAAAATTCCCTCTTCGGTCGAAATTGGTATGACTATCTTATCTTTGATTGCTATTGTAATATCCCACATCTCAGCATCTGATTCATTTGGATCACTGTCAGACACTAAGATTGGAGGAGTGCCAACAAAAAATTCAAAGCAACACTTGTTTCTCTGAGTATCGTTAATATCATAGAGCTTGCATATGCTGTCTTCTGTCAGCATTGGTAAACCTGTGATAGGGTAGCAGGCGCTTCCGTCAGAAAGCCACTGCTCGTCATATTCGGCTTGATACACATAAAAGACTCCACTTTTCTTGCAGATGTCAAAGCACTTTTTTGTTTTCATTATTTTTTAACTTCCTTTCTGTCACAGTCGGGTATAATTTTACCTATTCGGACTAATGCTGTGTACATACCGTAGCTGTAGTGAGTTTTATGCTTTTTGTTGTATTCGTCGATTTCACGCTGTTTTAAATCCAAGTTGTCAAGTTTTCTCTTTTTCATATGTATATATCCTCTCTATAAAAGTTAAAAGAGCAGCCGCACCTGCTCCGCTGTAACATATGCAAGTCAGTATTATATTTCAGAAAGATTATGAAGGTAATATATAATAAGCCGTGCGGAGCTTATTAACTTAATTAAATTTATAAGCTATGCTGTCAAAATAGCTTTTTGCAATTCCTCTGAGCTTTTCGCCCTTGTCAGGGGCTGACCCGGCTATTTTGGCAACGCTTTCAGTGAATTTATCAGTGTTTCGTTGTATCTCTCCAAAATACAGCGTAGCCGTCACAAGCTCGGCGTCTGCATTCTTGTCAAGCCTGCCTGCCATTTCCTCAGCCTTTTTCAGCGCCTCTTTTCTTTCCTGCTCGGCGGCTTCTATCTTTTCCTTGTACCGAGCGTCAATATCAGCCCTCAGCCTGTCCTTTTCTTCGTTCAGCCTGTCGCTGTATTCCTTTTCGGCTTTTTTTACAGCCTTTTCCGTAGCCTTTTTAACAGCAGCTTTCTGCTCAGACTTTATTTTTGCGTTTTCCTCCTGCAGATTTTTCAGCTTTTCGGCAAGCTCGGCAGTTTTCTTTTCCGCTGCACGGTTAATTTCCTCCTCGCTCGGTGACTGCACCGCAACCTCAACAGGCCTGCTTTCAAGCTCCTTAACCTTCCTGCGCAGCTCCTCATTTTCCGACAAGAGGATTTCATTGCTCTTCTCGTTGTCCTCAACCTCATCAGACAGCAGACTTATCTGCTCTCCCTGCTCCTTACTCTTCTCAACAAGCTTCTTAATTTCAGATACCGACATTCCCTCAAGGTTGTTTTCTGTAATAAAATCTTCCCTGTCCACCGCACACACCTCGGTAAGTAGCTGTAATTTCGTAATGCCGAGTGATGCATTTGACTGCAAAAATTTTTCTCCTAATTTTTCGTATATGGTTATATAGTTATAAGCCTGCCTGCGTTTAATTCCGCAGGCTCTTTCTGTATATTCTTCAAAACTATCAAAGCCAAGTGTATTAAATAACTTGATATCTCTCATAATTTTAAGATTTTTTCCTTGCATTACCTTTATAATAGCCCCTGCTTGTTCGGTTGCTAAAATTTTCTGATGCAGTGCAAGCGATGTTTTTGTATCTTCATTTATTTCTGTAATGTTAAAATCCGTAATATCCATTATGGTTATGCCCATTAAGCTACTGTCTGACATTTTTCTCTGCTCCTTTTAATTGGTTCTATTTTTTCTTTTATCCACTTGTCCATAAATTTCTTAACGCTCTGAGGATATGCGCAGTTTTTTAGTCCTCTGCACTGCTTAATACTCAGAGTGTCAGGATTAAGTTCTAATGTGAAAAATGGCTTATCCGGCTCTGTCTTCTTCCTGATAAACAGAATAATTGTTTTCGCAGTCGCAACCGACCTTGCGTAGGTAGCCACGCAGTGCTTTAACTGCTTGCCCTCATCCTTTATATCGTTGTGCCTTTTCGGCGGAGTGATGATAAAATTCTTATCCTCAAAGCCGTATAACTTCTTATATCCTGCGTATTGTCTTGCAATCTGCGGCAGCTCGCTGTCCTTAAATTCCTTGTCTTTAATGATTTTATACGCCTCGTCGTGCGCTTTTCGGAAATTCCTCGGGTACAGCACATCCAAATTATTTAAATCGTATTCAAGCAACTCTGCATATTCTATGTAGTCCTCATAGTCACCGGGGAAATTCCTGCGAGGGTCCCACCACCTGTGTGCATATTCCTCCGCAGGTCCGCAGTTTTCGCTTTCCCATTTCCTGAAAAATTTGTTGAACTGCATCAGCGAGCTGTGCGATAAAATCATCTTCATAAATTTTTCGCCTGCATTGGTCAGTGTTGCAATGTGAAGAAATTCCGTAAATTCCTCTTCGTTAAATCTCCTGCCGCTTTTTTTGTACGAAAAATACAAATCAAGCTGATTGAGAGTCGGGTTTATCTTTCTTAGATACGGCAAATCATCCTTAGTAATTCCCATTCCCTTTCGCAAAGAGCCTGCCGACAGATTATATTGACTTACTGCACTTTTATTACCGTAAATGCCGAATACAGTTATAAAAGTCTTGGCAAGGTTAATCAGCTTGTTATTAAAAAGATTGTCAAAGAAATTGACATTCATAACAGCGTCATTTATTCCCTTGTAATCACTCGGGTTTACTGTGCGAGCAATCCTTCTGAAATCTATGTGATATTTGTTAAAGCCCTGCCGCTCCTTAAAAATCCTGTTGAGATTATCAGGGAAAATCCACTCTATTGACGAGCTGCACCGGTTGCCTCTGCGCCACTCTCCGCCCCTGTAGCTTTTATCAAGAAAGTAATCTGAGCAAATATTAAGGCTGTTGTATTTAAACTCAACAATAGTCCTCTCTACCTCTGTAATAGACTTTTTCGGCTGTTCGTTCTGACAGAATGTCCAGTTAATGTCAAACCGTCTTGCGCAGAACCTGTCTTTCTTGAACGGCTGCAAATACACTGCCTGAGTAAATCTGTTAAATCCGTTTGTATTCCTATAAGCCTTCCTCGGCAGAGCCTTGCACAGCTTCTTGCAGTGCGGACATCTCACTGTATCACCCCTTTTAACCCTCGGTATAATAGCCTCTTCATCACACTCCGAACAGCGTCCCGTGGTCTGCTTTTTGTTGCTGTAGTCGTAAAAAATATAGTAGCTGTCCGCCATAACGGTATTATTTATAAAATCATAAAAAGCCTTGGGCAAAGGTCTTATCTCCCGCATTTCAAAGCTTGCGCTTTCCTTTATCCGATCGTATTTCGCCTTAAGCCGTCTGTCCCTTATCCTGTCCTGCCACAGGCTGATATTTTCCATTCCGCCTTTATCATAATGCACAGCATATCTGTCACAGCTTTCAATGTATTCGGCAATAACCGTATCGGTCCTGTCACTGAAGGGGTAATATCTGCAATTGCACCAGTAGCCCTCCACCGTTCTGAACAGACTTACCTCGCTCGTTCGGCCGTCAGGGAAAACCGTAAACCATTTGTCAGCCGTCATAAACAGCCTGTACTTAAACTTTGCACTGGGCGCAGGAGTAAACATATCAACAATCAGCACCTCCTCACCTGTTGACTTGTACACAAAGGCGTCGTAAGCGTAATTAAATCTTTTCCTCATATATTTACCGTTTTTTTCTTCCTCAATCGCCTGCATAACCGGAATATCCGCCCTTGCCTTGTCAATAGGCAAGGCTAACAGCTTTTTCTTTTGCATTTTTATTCACCTCACAGCAAATCCATAAGATTTATATAGCCTTGCTCTTCGGTAGATTTGGCAGGAGCAGGGGAGGTATTATTCATTCGCCAAACTTCGGGCGGTAATTCCTCGGGTGTAGGAATTGCATAAAATTCGCAAATTGCGGTCATAACCTCGTAAGGATTTGTAAGCCTTTGCTTTATTGCGCTTGCTACAAGTGCAGTCAACTGCATTTCTTCAACATTTAAGTCTTGCAACACAATTTCCGCACTTTCAGGCTGTGCTGTGATGATGTCAATGAGCTGCTGCATAACATTCCACTCATTTGAGTGTTTTTTATAGTTCTTGCCTTGAGTTTTAATGCATTCAACTGCATTTTCTAAAATATTCATATAAATTCACCTTTTCGCTTGATTTTTGTGTAGTGAAAAGATATAATTAATATGGTAAATATTTTATATCTTTTCACTTTGCCGCCAGCTGTGCATTAGCTGGCGGCTTTGTCTTTTGCGCTTAAAATGTAATCGACTTTGGCTCTGCAAGCCTTGATGTTCTCGGTTGTGGGATTTTCGAACAAATCCTTCATATCTTCAAGGATATAAGATATTGTGTCGATAAAATCGGGGTTGTAGCCTGTGTTCTCATAGTCGTAAAGTTTGCGAATACAGCCGTAAAACTCATTCGGCACATCTTTACAATCGTGCATTTTGCCGTAGATGTCCTTAACCTTGATTTTGCTGTTTTGATTTAAAGTTAATCTTTTCATTAGCTACATTCCTTGCTTATAAAATCTGTAGCACGATACAATGTCACGCAGTCGCCGTCAAGGTCATCGTCGTAATACTGTGCTATCTCATCGCTCATTGCTTTAATAATCACAGCGTAGTAATCTTCTTCCCATTCTTTCGCCGCTTCAATTATTTCATCAAGCGTAAACTTGCCTTTTGCTTTTCGAAGTTTCAGACACCAGCGCCCCGAAGCATCGTATCCGCTTTCGATTGTTGTCCCTTTTTTCATCTGTTACACCCCCTTAATTTTTCGCTGCGTATTTGCAGCACTTAATAAACTTTTTGCAGTTTTGTGCAACACGCTTAATGCCTGTTGCTCTGTTGTTGAGTTTGTGCCTATCAAGGCTTTCTTTGGCTTCCGCTACATAGTTAAGTATATCCTCAAGCCTCTCGGCGGTTACTGTATCTAAGCCTTGTAGAGCTATGACCTCGCCGTCTTTAATGCAGATTTGTAAGTTTTCTAGCTTACTCATATCCGTTTGCTCCTTTCTTGAGATTTTCGAGCAGTTCACGCTCTATAATTACGCAGCCCTCAGATAGCATTTGACATTGCTGTTAATGCCATAGACTGTATTATCATCTAAACATATTGCTGTTTCGTATGATACTTTCATCATAAAGCGTCCTAAATCATCAGAGAACACATCTCCGATTTCAACCTCCTTAAACGAATTCGATTTAGATTTGTTGATAATTACTTCCATCTTTTTTTATTCCCTCCTGCGTTTCGTTGTAAGCCTTTTCGAAGTAAGCTTTTGCATCTTCTTTTGATATTCTCCACTCACCGAACATCTTTGCCGCCGGCAAAATGCCCGACTGTGCTTTTTTCTTTAAACAATCAACCGAGAATCCCCAAAGATTCGCCAGCAATGGCAAATCTATGTAGATCGGAACATCGTCCCAGTTGGTTACTGTTTTCTTAGCTTTCATGTAATCACCTCAATGAACCTGTGTTGTATTTCTCTCTAAAATATGATATTATTCAATAAATAGGGAGTTGATGGTATGTGGGCTGTTATTAGTGGCATTTTAGGTATATTAGGCTTTATTATCTCGCTTATAAACATACAATAGATGATATAGTTGAATATGTGCCAACTTACAACGAACATTTACCTATCAATCTTCCAATGCTTTCATCACATGCTGGTTATCTCGTCTTTTTAGTTCCTGAAGATACTCCTGAAAATGTTTGTAAAGATTTGACCTTGAAAATTCGCACCAATCGTCATAAGGAAGTACAAAGGTCATTTGTACCGAATGAATTGGTAGTTCTCCGCCGAACTCTTCCAAAGAAATTTTGTAAAAATCACTCTGAATAGGATAAGCAGGGCGTTCAAAAGGAATTTGTCTTTCCGGCATTTCCTTTTTTCTTTTGCCTTTTAACATTTAATCACCTCTTTGTTAGTTTCGTTGCTTTGCATCCTCAATACAATGTGATATAATTTCAATGAAAGGAGGTGCAAGCTATGCGGTTAAATTCGGATTGTGTTCGTGATATTTTACTCGCAATCGAAAAAGATGTTGATTATCACAGAATATTGGAGTTAAAATTTGATGATACTCTTCCTGACAATCTCCAAAAATATTCTGCCGAGGAGCTACTCTACCACATTAGACAATGTAAGATAGCAAATCTTATTATTGATGTGCATTCATTTGATGGGGGAAAATATGTAACGATTGCAGATTTATCGCCTGATGGGCATCAATTTCTTGCTAATATTCGTAATGATAATATATGGGGCAAGGTTAAAAAGATTGCTGGAGTTGTTGGTAGCAACTCTCTTTCCGCAGTTACCCAAATTGCTTCAAATGTTGTAACGGAACTTATAAAAGCTCAATTTGGAATTATTTAAACTTTATCGTATTGTCGGCTGCTCGCTTTGTGCAGTCGGCAATTTCTTCTTTAGTGGGGGACCTGAACTTTTCTTTGCAAAATAGTGTAATTGCTCTTGTTGCGATTTTCCACTTCACAGCTTTTATAATTGCTACTACCGCTACAACGGTAGCAATTACTGCGTATACACTTAAAAGCATTGTTATCACCTCTTATGCTGTTTTAATATCTTTGTAAAAATTAATTGTGTTTTATTCCTTACAATGTTAAAATCAAATTGTAAGGAGGTGTAATAATGGATAGTACTGTTGCCTTAATAATTTCTATATCTGCACTTTTATTTTCTGTTCTTTCTCCGATAGTCACTGCAATAATAAATGGGCATTATTCAATTAAGGAGAAGAATTTGGCAATGCTCTCAAATAATGTAAAAGAAAATAATGATTTTTACATTAAGCATAGAGCCGAGGTTATTGAAGCTTATCTATCAGCTGCTGGCAGAGTTATCTACTACAATGACAAAAAGGCATCATCTAATTTCGGAAAATGTGCTACGGAGATATACTTATATATTGATGAATCAGATTGGCATTATATAGATTCTATAAATCAAGGTATATCGTCTTTTAAGTATTCCGAAACAAAAGTTGCTTTAGAATCATTGGCAAAAATTATTGCTAAGAAATATAATGTTAGAATTTCAAAATAAGTAGAATACATAAGTATAATAAACAGCAAACGGTTCCAAGTATGTGTGTTATTATTGATATAGCATACTTGGAATTTTTGTATGCAAATGTATAAATTAAAGCAATTATTTCAAGTGCAACTCCGATTGCTCCCAAAAAATATAATGAAAATATATTTTTACACCTCCAATCTGTTCTTATTTGCTCTGTTCAGTTTTTATGCTGGATCAATAGATTTTTCGAAAAGATATTCCAACTCATATTTTGGAAACAATCTTTCTTTGATTGAGAATGCTTCTCCAATTGAAATGCCTTTTAACATTTAATCACCTCTTATGCTGTCTTAATATGGGATTTTTACCGAGCAAATAATCAACTGAACTGTCAAAAATATCAGACATTAATTCAATTTTTGGTTGTGGAATTTTCCCAGCACAAACCCAATTATAGTAAGTTTTTCGAGTTACACCGAGTAACTTAGAAAGTTCCTCGATTGTATATCCTTTTCGTGCTCGTTCTGCTTCGATATTCGGATATGTTAATTTCTTCAATTTAATCGCCTCCTAAATACTCAAAATGAATAGCTTGTCTATATTATATATTCAAAACGGGTAATTGTAAAGTAGAAAAATAGACAAATTGAGTAATTTTGTTTTAGCTAATTTTTACAAAATGAGTATTTCTTGCAAAAATGTATTGACTTTTTACGCATTTTGAGTATTATGGTTATAGAAAAGGGGTGTAATTTTGAATAGATTAAAACAGCTTCGACAAGAATTAAATAAATCTATGGCTGATGTAGCAAGAGAATTACATATTCCGTATACTACATATGTTAATTATGAAAAAGAAGTAAGAGAACCGAATTCTGAAACATTAATTGAATTTGCTAACTATTTTTCCTGTTCAGTTGATTATTTAATATGTAGAAGTGATAATAGAGAAGTTATGACAGATGTACGAGAAATCGAATTAACTCGACACGAAAAGAAGTTGGTTGTTGCATATAGAAATAAGCCTGAAATGCAACCGGCTATTGATAAGTTACTAAATATTAACGATGATTCAAGTGAAGAGTATGTTACAGTTTTAACCGCTGCGAGGAGCAGCGATAATAGACCTATTGAATTTCAAAAAATTTCAAAAGAAAAACTTGAATTACTTAAAAATGCTAAATCTGTTGAAGATGAATCTGATTTGTAAATAAAAAATGCCTCGTTGGTTAAAATACCTACGAGGTGTGATGAATGGATTACGGCAAATACAAAAATGCTCGTAACGCCGCATGGCAATGTATATTAGACTACGATATTAAGACACTACCCATTGAGGTTACGAATATTGTTAGAAAATCAAATGATATTAATTTAGTTAAAAACAGCGATGTTAATATTCTTCAAAACAATGCAAGCGGTGTTACAATTGTAAATAATAACAGTTTTATAATTGTATATAGAGATACAGATAGTTCACGGCGCTGTAGGTTTACTATTGCTCACGAATTAGGGCACATTTTGCTCGGACATATGCTCGTGGACAAAATAGCATACAGAACATTTGCAGTACAGAATGATACCGAGAGCGCAGCTAATGTATTCGCTCGTGACTTGCTTGCTCCTGCGTGTGTATTGCACGAACTCAAAGCCTTAACTGCTGAGGAAATATCTCGACTATGTAATATAAGTCTTGAAGCAGCAACTTACAGAGCAAACAGAATGCACGAACTTGAAAAAAGAAATGCTTTTTATAAGCACCCACTCGAGCAAAAAGTTATAAAACAATTTAATCAATTTATTAATAAAAATAAAAGTCAGTCGTAGCACCACCTACGACTGACTAAAAAACCGCCAACTGTGGTATAAGCGGTCAAAATATAATTTTTGAAGAGGATTTAGAAATGAGTAAAAAAGCTATTAAAGTAATTTCGTTTATTGCAGTAATATTTGGAACTGTGTATGGGGTCAAGTCTTTGTTATCACTCGACATAGGCGGACTTTTAGTTGGTGCTGTTATATTTTTGATTAGCCTGGTGATTTTTTCTTTTGCTTTAGCAACATCATCAACAAACGCAGAAGAAAAAATCCAAAAGAAAGGAAGTAATGAATTAAATAATGATACACCCAAAAAATATTTAAGCACGAAAAATTTGTCGCTTGTTAAGTCCGAAACAGGCTTAACAAATATAAGAGTTTTTAAACTCGCAGGAGTAACATTTGACAATCGCCAACACAATTTACAGTTAATTGAACAATGTCAAAATTATGGTGGGCAGATTAAAATTGCACTAAACAAATACATATATGACGGAGATTATGCTGTTGCTGTAACAGCAAATGGCTTAGAACTTGGAAATATAAAAGCCGAAAATCTTGATTTTGTACTCAATAATTTGTATCGTATTTGCGGTTATAAAAAACTATATATCAATAATTTTACTAATGAAAATGGGAGCATAGTTTGGTATGCAGAAATTAAACTTGTTTTAGTAAATAAGAAAGAGGCAAAAGAGTATGAAATGTAAAAAATGTGGTGCAGAAATCTCGGATAAATCTAAATTTTGCAATGAGTGTGGGGAAAAGGTGATTATCCCTGTTGAAGAAAAACCACTGTTTACGGACAACAAATCAGATGAGCCATTGCAAGTTAAAGAAAAACTTGAAAATAGATATAATTGGACCCCGACATTTATAACAATAGCCTCATTAATAAGTATTATTGCTATAATAACAACAATTTCAAATGCTGTTCAAAGCGATAACACAACATCTACAACACCTACAAAAAATTATATATCATCACGATATTATAATGATTATGATGATAGCGTATATAAAAACTATAAAGAAAGTAGTTACACTTATTATGACACAGATACCCACGAGTACTACGATAGCAGTTCAGAGATTGGAACAACAAAGGAATCAAGCATAATTGAATCAAATGAATATGAACAGAATTCGCAAGTAGAGTCAAGAACAGAATCACATACAACAGAAAGCATTGTAGAACAGTCGTCAAAAGAAAAAGAAATAAATAATAATACTTCTGCTAATGGTTTTTGGGCAAACGGAACAGGGGACTATGTAGCTTCTGACTTAAATGTTGATAATTATGCTATTTTACATATTACTTATACAGGTTCAAGAAATTTCGTTGTCAAGCTATATAAAGATGATGAGTATGAAGATTTACTCGTAAATACTATAGGAGATTATACAGGTGATGTCTTAGTTGAGGGCAGTGGAAATTATAGTCTTGAAATTAAGGCAACAGATAGTTGGGATATTACCTCGGATGGTTTGAATATTGATGATACAACTTCATTTTCGGGCACAGGCGATTCAGTTACAGGTATCACATCTCATTCGGGTGGTAATTGGCATATAAAGAATAATGGTGAAAGAAACTTTTCTGTTATACAGTATGGAATGTCAGAGGGATATATGAAACTTCTTGTTAATAAAATAGGAAACTACGAAGGTACTGTAAGAGCTGAATCCGGCGATAATATTTTCTTTAAAGTTCATTCGTATGGTGATTGGAGTATTGAAAAAGAATAAATAAAAAATCCTCTTTAAAATAATACTTTGCTCTGCATTCTTGGCAAAGTTGTGGAATTTTACAATATTATGTAATAAATTATTTATCAAAAGTCATTGACACATAATAAATTATGTATTATAATATATACATAAAGGGGAGATAAAGTTGAAAAGCTATGCTTCAAGAGATGTAATCAAAATTCTTAATGCTGACGGTTGGTATGAGGTCGGTTGCGTTGGCGACCACCACCAATTTAAACACCCAACCAAGAAAGGCAGAGTAACAGTTACTCACCCGAGAAAAGATTTTCCGATTAAAACCTTAAAGAGCATTGAAAAGCAAGCAGGCATTAAATTTGAATAATGCCTGCAATCCCCTTAAAACTATTACGGAGGTTTTTACTATGAAAGACAGATATTCGTTCATTGCAGTATTTGATGTTGCAGAAGACGGCATTTCTATTGAATTTCCTGACTTACCGGGTTGTCTGCCTTGTGCCGATACTATGGAAGAGGCATTAAAAAACGCTCACGAGGCACTTGGACTTCACCTTTGGGGACTTGAGCAGGACGGCGAAGAAATTCCCGAACCTACACAAATTCAGAACATCACACTTGAAAAAAATCAAGTCCCAGCTGTTATTGAAGTGTTTATGCCTGCCTTTCGTGACAAGCTCAACAACCGCTTTGTAAAGAAAACTCTTTCTCTCCCGGCTTGGCTTGCAGATATGGCAGATAAGGACGGCGTAAACTGCTCTAAAGTATTTCAAAACGCTTTAATTGATTATCTTGGAGTTAAACAATAATATAAAAAACCGCCCTGCTCGACTGGTCCTCGAACAGAGCGGAAAATCACCTACACAGGGTGCAGATGATACGATATAACGCAATAATATTGTATCACACCCTTGTAAATTTTTCAATGATTAATTTACAAGGGATTTTTGCACCCTTTTTACATTTTTTACATTAAAAAGGAGTGTTTATAATGAAAAAACGCAAAGACGGCAGGTATCAAAAAAATATCTATATCGGACGAGATGGAAACGGCAAAGCTATGTATAAGTCTGTATTTGGCAAAACGCAAGCTGAGGTTACACGCAAAGCAAATGAAATCAAGCTAAAAATCAGCAAAGGTATGGATATTCTTAGCGAGAATATGCCGTTCAGTGAACTCTGCGAAAATTGGCTGATATACAAAAAGGCTCTGCTTTCTTCTGACAAGCAGTATAAGAGTTATAAAACAAACCTTAAACCGTTTTCTGTATTAGGCGATGTTGCAATCAGCAAACTTGTAAAAGCAGATTTTCAATGTATCATAAATGACTATTTCGCACGAAATCCACATACAGGCAAACCGACTTCAAAGAAAACTCTGCGTGATTACAGAATGACCGCAAGGCAGGTGTTTGACTTTGCTGTTGAAAACCGCATACTTGACTACAATCCATTAACATATGTCAGAATACCGAAAAATGCACCTGTAAGCGAGCGCAGGGCATTGACCGAGCAAGAACAGCGGTGGGTTATGGAAATGCCACACAGAGCACAACTTCCTGCTATGATCATGATGCTGTCTGGTTTAAGATTAAGTGAATGCCTTGCGTTGCAATGGTATGACATTGACCTTGAAAATGCTCAAATTAGTGTTCATCAAAAACTTGTAATGACAGGAACTCCGCACATTGTGCAAGGCGCAAAGTCAAAGGCTGGCATACGAACAGTCAATATTCCCCACACCCTTGTGGATTTTTTGAAAAATCAAAAGAACCATAAACAATCCGACTTTGTTGTACTTACAACAAAAGGGGAGTTCTTCTCAACAACAGCGTGGCGAGAACTGTGGGACAGCTATATGGCAGACCTCAATCTTAAATACGGAGATTTTTCCGAATATGAGCGAAAGCCGAAAAGTAAGTTCGACCCAAAAGGCGTTCCGTTTGTTATTGAAAGATTCACCGCACATTATCTAAGACATACTTTTGCTACAAACTTGTTCTTTTGCGGTCAAGATTTACTTTATGTCCAAAACCAACTCGGACACGCAAAGCCCGAAACGACTTTGAATATTTATACACATTTAGTGCAAACAAATCAGATTAAGAAAATCAATAAAATTATAGACCTAAACGATTACATCTCTGCGATCGCAGAACCGCAAAAAATGATGTTAGTCTGATGTTAGTCAATGTATAATAAAAATACGCTTGTTTACTGCACTTTTTCAAATTCTTGTAATGTTTCGTAATCAGTAGGTCGACGGTTCAAGTCCGTTCACCAGCTCCACAAATAAACCGCATAGCCAAGCTGTTTTTAAGGCTTGTATGCGGTTTTTCTTTTTGCCTGTTTTCCGTAAAACATTGCTTTTAACTGTATTATAATATGCAAATGCAGTAAAAACCCCCTCACCTACTTCTATTAACTAAGCAAGTCACTGATTTTATATGCTTATATTCTTTATGTTTTTAATACAAGGCTGATTTTAAATCAAATCGTTTACATCTAAATAATACTAAATTATGCCGTAAAATTAAGGTGTAGTAACAAATACCCATAACAATTTTCGTTAAAACGGTTATTTATCACAAGTTTTGGTAAATTATGGTTTAGAAAACTGTTTTATCAAGCAATTGTAAAAGTTTGATCGACCTTTTCAAAGGTTGTGAGTGTGGGCAAAGCTCACAAATACTTTCCGTTTATGCAATCTGACGATATGTGCTGTAAAAAGCAGCATATCAAAAAGTCGAGATTCACGAATAGTGAGCCTCGGTGATTTTTTTGCTTGCATTCTTGAAATTGTATAAAAATATGATATGAAAATATGAAGAATGTTAAAAATGTTTAAAATTTGGGCATAACTCGAAAAGGTGCAAAACCAAGCACCTTTAATGTAGAAAACTTTTTAGTTCTATGTACCTTGTTGATATGGCTTTTCGTTGATATTAAATTATATCACAAAAATGACTGCATTCCTACCTTTCGGTTAGAATGCAGTCGTTTTTTATTTGGGCTGTTTTTTACAGCTCCTTTAAATGCCGTTTAAAATCGTTTAATTTGCGTTTTAATGAATTGGTGGTGTAACTTTACATTTTATATAACAAAGCAGATACAGGCTACATTAAAAGTATTTTTCAATAGAAAAATCGGAATTAATAATTACTCCGAAAATTCTATTGTTTTCTAATAGAATTTTTCCTTTATTTTTAAGTTCGTAAGATTTAATTTGAGAACCGTCAACATCTTCTAAATAAGATAGTTCTTTTAGTCCTCTTATATTTTTTACAAGTGCTTTGTCTTGTTTGTAAAAAATTTTTCTATCATAAATATTACATATCTCATATTTATACATATTAGTCAATCCAATCCGAATTTTTGATTCACTTTTTTATTTGGTCTCATAGAACTGTCAATTATTATTTTGTATACATCATCATCAGAAACATTGTCCTTTTTATACTTATTAAAATAATAATCAAAATCTTGTAACGGATATTGCTCATCAAGCATTTTTCGTTCTTCTTGATTTTTCATTAGTTCACGAGCTTGAAATTTAAATTGATTTCGTTAAGTATGAGCTTGTTTTGCTTGGTCTTTAAGAGATTTAGTTTTATCAATAAGATCATATATTTTCTTATCCTGAACATTATACCATCTGCGAACAATTGGGTCAGATAGTTTTCCTTTCATATATATTATATCGTTATAGTTACTATTTATCAAGAAATTATTGTTTGAATCTATAACTTTTTGAGATATAGTCTTATTAAAACCATACTTTTGCACTCTGTCATTACGCTTGAGCAAGCCTGTTTTGTCACAGAAATTGTTAAGCTCAGCTTCACGATTTTTCAGCTTTACAGATTCTTTATTAAAAATGTTCTGATAAGCCTTTTTTATTGCTTCGTCATCGGCGTTTTTAATGCTTTCATCGTAAGCGGCAAGTATGCGTTTTGATTCTCGTATTTTTCTTTCATAGGCTCGTTGCTTTTGCTCCGCCTCATAAAGCGTGTACATAGAGCCGTCAGGATACTCAATATTTTTAGCTTCCATCTGCTTTAGCTTTTCTTCGTCATACATCCGTGTACTGCCCTCAAAGTACGGATACCAATCGTGCCTGCAGTTCCACCCTTTAAAAGTGATATGGGAATATGTATGTATCCTTATCCAAATTGTTTTTTCCTCTGCACTTTTAGAATTTTAACCATACAATAGCCAATACAGGGATTTTTCCATACGGACTGCCTTTGCATAGAACCCAAAACCTGTGTGCCGGATCCGGATCGGGTGCTTTTCAGAAAGCTGATAAAAGCATCTCATCTGCCTGCATTCCTTTTCTTTTCATGCCGGGAATAACAATATTCACAGAATTTCGGCTTATCCTCTGCATATCTAATCGTCATCGCTTTCTGACTCACTTCTCCGACTCAATTTTTCCAATATTCGATCTTCCTGTGATGCTACTCTCAGACAGCAGTACATCACAAAATCAACTGCTGCAATAATTACTGCGACCGCTATAATTAATACCTGTTTCATAATATATTCTCCCTTCATTTTTCTTAGTATTAACCAGAAAGAGAGCATTTATGAATCTTTTTCGTCCATAAATGCTCTCTTAACTAACTGATTTTTATTTCTCTTTCTTGCTATCCATACCGCTGATACTACACCTGCCATACCTACTGCCGCAAGCAGAATCCAAAGTAGCATATGTGTATCATCTCCGTTTTTCGGTGTATCCGTTACCTGTGTTGATGGCGTTTCCGGTGTTGGTGTTTCTTCCGGTTTCCTCATATGACTCCGCAACTGCATTAATTAATTCTTTCATCACTTTTTCTGCATTGTACTCCGGTTGAATTTTAGGTCTTGACATTTTATAACTGTCATTTAAAATTCACTTACAAAACTTTTAATCATATTGGTTCTTATAAGATAATATTATTTTCATTTCAATCCAATTTGCAGTTGAAAGAAATTAGGGGAAAGCAAACATCCATTTCTTTGCTTTCCCCTATCATATCTTTTTAACATTTTCTTTGCTTTCCAAAATAATTTGCCAACATATTTGGCATTACTCCCAACAAAGTCCCAAATGTATTGCATATCACGTCATCCGTTTCCGCTATTCCAATACAAAAATAATATTGTATTATTTCCACTGATAAGCTAATTCCTAATCCGACTATGATACATAACAGCCATTTACGTCTTGTGTTTTTTACTCTTCCGAGTGCAATGGGCATAGTCAGTCCTAATGGGAAAAACAAAATTATATTCATCACAATCATTCTGACAGCTTCACTATTATCAGAAATAGTATTAATTGTATAAAATGGTAATAATTCTATTTCTCTATTTCCAACGGTTCTTCCTAATATTGTCATTTTCAATATTAGGAACAGTGAAAATACATATAATACAATATTAATATATCTCCAAGATAGATATACCTTTCCTCCCCTGCCACTCAGTAACCATTCCAAAATTGCCCAAATACTAATAAGTAATATAATTATGCAGCAAACACTTTCCAATGGAAATGCATAAAAATTTAACACTTTCTTATTTCCTTTAAACAAACCGAATCTTTTTTATTATATAATTTATACACGTTGAACATAATATTGTTATACAGAGCATTAGGGCAAGTATTATAACGGGATAGCGTCCTATATATACAAAATTAACAAATATATCATGATAAAAGAACATATGTATCAACCATATATTTGTAGAATGTTTTCCCAAAAATAAAAAAGTATTTTTTATTAATTCTGTTTTTTCCCATATTGAAAAAATAAGAATAACAATTCCTCCAGTAAATGGTGCAATAAACAAACTTGGAAAAATCAACGTATGTCCTATCAAAAGACCTATTATTATCGCAAATGCCACTGTGATTTTCTGCCATTTTTTCATTTTATCTGTTATGCAATATTTAATCTTTTCTAACCATGCGTTTTTGCAAACCATAGCGCCTATTAAGAATTCAAAATATGTCATTCCTAATACGCCATATTTTGTAATGCACCAATTTTTATCTACCATTGAAAATCTTACATAATATGCTGAACAATATATGCAAAATGCTACACAAAGATTAAACCACCATGGTAATCTATTACATAATCTAAAAATAATTGGTGAACTTATCACAAGAACAATATATACAAACAAATACCACCACGCTCCATTATAACTTGTATTTATCGTGGTCAGATTTTCTATAAACTCCCATATTGTTCCTGGTATTTTACTTCCATTTCCTATCAATAAACTTACTATTGAAAATCCAATAAGTATAATCCAATAATTAACAAGTAATTTTCGTATTCCTTTTAAACGATCACTAAAATATTTTTTCTCGTCACATTTTGTGTATTGCTTATATAATCCATATCCAGAACAAAAAGCAAAACCCATTACACAAAAATCACTTATCTGAGCAAAATAAAATACAACAGGTTTCCCCATAAAATACAACAACGGATAGTATAAACCTTGAAAATCATGTCTATCAAATAAATGTAAAACTACCATTGCTAATACAGATAATCCCTGTATCATCTTTGTGCCATCACGAGTTAATATTCTGTCTGTCATAATTATATTTTTTATCCCCATATTTGTAAACATATTTTTGCTCTCATTCATTCAAAACTCACTTTAAATTTTCTTATTTATTAATTCTTTTTATTCGTTCTTTAAAAAGGTTAATAAAATATTTAAATTCATCTGTGTTATAGAATACTGCTCCAATAATAAAATTCGTGGCAATAGCTGTTATAACTACCATAATTATAAATGACATTATTGTTACACCATTTTTAAAAACAATTATTCTGGAAAACAAATACATTACCGTTGTTAAAACGGTCAAAAATGCCGTCCTTAAAATTAGTTTCTTGTAAAAAGGGATTACCGATTTTTTAAATCCATCTCTATGAATAACCAGTGGCATATACCATACATTAATGCAACATCTTGCCAACGGAGTAGCAATTATAACTCCAGCCGCCCCCCATGGGAAGCTTAAACCTATTGACAGAATAATATTAAGTGCCGCAACCATTAACGGTGTATATTGCCCCTGTGTAAACAATCCCAACGTCGAGCGAAAAGCAGACATCATATTCATATAACCTTCAACAAAAAATCGAATTATAAGTGCTACTACAATGGTCTGACTCAAAATGTACTCACTTCCAATTCTCCCTAGCCATAATTCAATGAATGGATTAAATAGAACAATAAATGCAACTGTCGAAAATCCATACAGCCAAAAATTCATAAAATCTATTCTTTGAAATAATTTGTATCCATCTTCTTTTGATTCTTTGGCAAAATAGTTACCCATGCTTGCAGTAATTGCCGATGTTATCTGTGAAATCACCGCTACAACAGCTTCCTCTATCATGATATAATTTGATAATAATCCAACCCAACCAATACCAACAAAAGCAGAAATAATAATCGAATCTGACGTATTAAGAACTCTAAAAGAGATTTTTTGTAACATTAAAGCCTTAACATCTTTAAATATTTTTCGTTTTTCCTCTTTGGGCAACTCTTCTTTATTATTTTTATCAAACACGGGGTACTCTTTTTTTACTCTATATGCCAAACAAACATTTTGCAAAATCGTGCAAAGCATTTCTATAAGCAAATATACTGTAAAATTATGGAACAGCACAAGCACAATTATTTGCGATACAACCTTTATTATATTAAATACACTACCATAATTCGATATAATATATGATTTTTGATCTGCTTGTAATATTGAATTTCTATATGCAAAAAACCAATATGATATTGCTGAATTTAACAGAAATAATATGTAATAAAAAGTAAGGCCCGGTATATCAGGTTTATTTTTTATTAGTACATCTAAAAAAGGAACTAAACATAAACCGGCGCCTAAAATCACACTCCCTATTATAGTATACGCTCTTTTATATAAACGCATTATCTGTGCAAGTTTACGGTAATCTTTTTCTGCTAATGGCTTATACATACTATAAACCATCGCTGTGCTAAAGCCTAATTCAGCTAATGAAAGCATAGAAAGAATGCTTGAATATAGACCATTAACGCTTAAGTAATCATTACTAAGGCATTTAATAAAAACTGTTCTAACAATAAATGCTGTCAATATTGTAAGTACTCTATATAATATTCCATTCACCATATTCTTAAATGATTTTTTTATTCTTCCACCATTACTCATTCTGTATCTCCATCATTATTCAGAATTTCTTTTTCTCTGTATTCTACTATTTTTCTTTTAAGAATTGATCCAAAATTATCCCTATAATACTTTCTTAAAGCTTTTTTTCTTTCACCTATAAAATCATAGTTTAAGAACCAATCAACAAACTCTTTTTCCTCGATCTTAGCGTAATTTTCTTTCATCCTTTTTATTGAATCCGGCCAATGTTTTTTCTTTTCCCCTTCTACACCAAATCCATACAACTTTCGTTCAAATACATTCTCCCAATGCTCTTTTAATGAGGACTCTATTTCAAATCCAAAATTATGTATATCCCCACCTTCAGCTACAATCTCTAAAATTGTTCTAAAGCATTTTTCACACTCACAGCAATTTTTATCATTAAATGAACATACCCTTACCGGATATGGTTTTCCACTTTTCTTTTGATATTCTACCAAATACTGAACTTTTTTTTGTCTGCTCATATCAAAAGCATCATGAATACAGCCGCCATCTGTTGCAAATTTAAACTCAATATCTGTTGTTGCATAAGATGCACACTTTCCTGGATTTCCAATGGCAAACGAACTAGCTATGTAAATGTTCTTCGCTCCATATATATATGCCAATGGCATTGCTATTGATATAAAGCTCATAGAATGTTGAAAACCATGCCACCAAGAATCCCCCAGTTTTGTTTGTATATTTTTTTTAAACTCATAATTATTTACAAGTGTAGCAAAATTTGATTTTACATATTCGAATTTAACATCTTCTTTTCTAGCAAACGCTTTTATATCTTTATAATCTGCATTTGCCGCAGCTATTTTGGTTTTATCCGGATCATCGTACCATCCCTGAATATTACATAAAACCGGTTTATATTCCCTATTTCTCAAATACGAAACATGAGCATCAATACCGCCGCTGAATAACAATAAACATTCCCTTTTAATTTCATAACTATTATATACTGTTTTTGCAGCTACAAATCTTCCTTTCAAAGGATACTGCGGATACAACTCTTGATATGCGTTTTTTAATCTAATAACACAATCATAAAAAGTTCTATCTATTTCGTCTACCCACAACACAGTATCCGTTAGCCACATAAGAGGCAGAACACTCGCTACAAAACTTATGTTTAATATTGATTTTGGAACATTTCCAATCTCTTGTCCATATTCTACATACATACATTTAGTCGTAAAATAGTGACTAAGTTTTCCCCGTAATTCATAATTAAATTCAACTCTTCCAGATTTTACTCTAGTTTCTTCTAAAATAATATCATCCATCTTATCATAGTCTCCCTAAAATTGAGCTTTTATGTAATTTAGTATTTAGACCATATACCGATATTAGAAATCACTATTTATCAAACAGACTTTTTATCATTTTCCCAATAATTTTTTATAATCCCTTTTATAATGATTCCAAACAGCTCGTCTTCAATCAGCTAGATTGTCAACTCTTTCTGCAATCAACGCTAACATTGTTCGAAAACATTTCTCAAACATCCTTTATCCATACACTTTCCATTATTTATACTCCTCAAACTGTGATTTCCAACGTTCTATTTCATCAAACGGCATACTAACTTTTGTTTCTATTTCACTATTTATCAATTCATCAAGTTGATCTATTTCATTTATAGATAAGCAATTTAAGTTATTTCCTTTATGAATCTCTTTAGCACGTTCATCAATCGCAATAATAATAGCTCTTTTTTTATGCCGCATTGCATAAATTCCGCCATGCAATCTTGTTCCAATATAATCCAAATCTTCCGTATTCAATATATGTTCATACGCATCTTTATTCGGAGGTATTAATTGGATACCATCTGTATTTTTAAATTTATTATAATAATCTAAATCTAAATCTCCCTGAATCCAGCAATACACTTTCGAATAATTTTTTTTGACTATATCAATCATTTTTTGTTCATTCAAATTTAATTCAGGTCTTGCTGTTAAAGTAATTATTGCAGCATCCGCTTTCTTCTTAGGAATAGATTTACAAAACTCTGGTGTTAGCATCCACATTGTTACACAACCAGTATTTATTGCCTTCAGTCCTAACTCTTTCTCTACATATATTTTACTTCTTTCATCTCGTACACTGTGAAAATACTCATGATTAAGTACTTTATTGTAAAGTTTTGTTGTATAATTATTTGTATATTCTCCTGCTCCTGCTCCAACACCTACTAAAATTGTTCCATTTAATGGTGCTGAATCGTATGGATGAATATTCCACTGTGGATAATGCGTTTTCAAATCTTTTACCAATAAATTACTTCCACCGGCAAATTTCCAATCTGCATTCGCATAATTTTGAACTGCCAAAGAATTTCTAAATACAGCGAACGAATTAAAAGCTGGCAAATGTGTTGGCATATTATATACAAAATTTTCACTCAATATAGGGGCCAATTCTTTACGGACACACTCCATAATAATAAAATCTCCTATATTACTTGTACCAATTGATGTATCCAATAACAATATTTTTTTCATAATTACTGTATTCCTTTTATTAACCTGTTTATCTTTTCAATTTCCTTTGCATTTGTATAATCTCGTTGTCGAACATTCTCTACAATCTTTTTCTTTAATGTAGTATTGATTAACACCTCTGCCATCTTATCTGCACAGCCTTTATTATCCATTGGAACAATAATTCCATCTACACCATCCTCCAACTGACTTCCGGATGTCGCATAATTTGTGATAATAACAGGTTTCCCTAACATCTGCGCTTCTCTCACTGCTACACATTTTCCCTCGTATCTGGAAGGTTGTACATAAATATCACACATTTTTATATACGGATATGGATTTTCCTTTTTACCAAGAATTATTACTCGATTCTGCATTCCTGCTTCGTCTATTTTTTTCCGAATTAGTGTTTCATCTCCACCGTAACCTATTAAATACCATTTTACATTAATACCTTTTTCAAGAATTCGTTTACAAATATCCGGTACATTATCAAAATTTTTGGGAGTAGCAAAACGACCAATTGAAAGTAAATTTGTAGTTTGTGTATCAAACTTCTTCTGCACTAATTCTTCTGCCTGTTTCTCGATCAATGTTTTTGGAAGAATATTTTCTATAAGTATCATTTTCTTTTTCAAAGAAGGAAATGTTTTTAAGAAACTATGTGTAACATCCTCAGATATAGATGCAATGTAATCATAGGGTTTCCACATCGCTAGTTCTGATTCCGTATCTACCTGTACTACTGAATAGTCCGTATGTATCCAGGCAATTTTCTGCTTTGCTTGGACTTTTTCAGTCACAAAATAATGCGGTGTTAAAAAGCTAATTGCCATATCATACTGCACATCCGGTTGTATAGTAGGCATAAATCTTTTCGTATACTTATGACTATATTCTATTGCCACTCCACTTTCTGTATATTTCTTTTTTTTATCAAATACTTTGGCTTTGTATTTCGCATATAAACGTGCTACAGCTAATAAAAAATGTCTTTCTTTTATGACATCTTTTATCGGTCTGGCTAGAACAGTATACTCTGGTATTTCAGGTAACAAATTAATGTTTCTCGGTATGAATTTTAAGAGTTCTCCCTCATGGCGCATCAAGAATAAATCAACCTGATATATTTCAGTATCTATATTTTCTAAGATTCCTAATAGCGCACTTTCTGCACCCCCTATTTCCATTGCATGAGATACAATTAATATTCTCTTTTTCATTTTTTTAACTTCCTCATAAAATCTGTTCCAAAAACACGATGTAATGGTTTACTAATCGTTGAACGTATTTTTTGTTTCGTTGTAAGACAGCTTCCCATATACCAATGAATTGAAACTGTATTTTTTGTTTTGTTCAAACGTCCGGTTGCACTTTCATATGGATTAAAATATTCTTTCGGGTATACTGTTCCCCATGAGAATTTCTGATATGTTCCATCACGTTGCAAACCTAATTTTACCAATGCTGCAGTATTCAATTCCGGACACATAACCACTCCATGCTTTCCATCTAATAATCTTTCATATTCTGCAAGCATGCCCTGTAAGGCGAGGCCGCTCGCGACTGAGCCGAAGGCCAGGCCGCTATTTGTATCGGCATTTTTTGGATTTGAAGCGTCTGCTTCGCCTGTTTCAAATCCAAAAAATGCCTGATCATCCAATAAAAAATCAATATTACGAATTACCTCAACATCTGTATCGAAATATATGCCCCCATTCTGATTAACAACCCAAAGTCGTACATAATCACTTAAAAATGCATATTTCCGATTGTCATAACACCATTTTGTATATGAATTAAGATTTATATCAAAATTATCTTCGTTCCACTCTATTATTTCATAATCCGGACAATATTTTTTCCAACTATCTATGCATTTTTTTGCTAATTTAGGCTTTTCGCCCCTGCCAAACCAGCAATAATGAATCTTTTTAGGTATCATCTATATTATCCCCTCTGCGTAAAAAGACTACTAAACGCTACATGATTAAACTGATCATAAAATATGCTTATCGAACCTATTTTTGTCATATCCATAACAAAATAGATAAAAAAGAATATATAATATCCTATAATATATACTCTGCCGTTTCTATTCTCTTTCCATATTAAATTAAGCATTTCAGGTATAGCTATCGCAGATAACCCGGTAAAGTATGACGACATTCTTCCAAAATAAATTGGATTCGCAAATAATCCCATAACAATAAATACAAATGAAATAATTCTCATATTCATTCCTAATATTAACAATTTATTTTCTTTTTCATTTAATTTATGTCTATAAATCAAAGAAATTACCACTGGTATTGACTCAACCAATACTCTAATTGGATTTATTGTATAATCATTAAATACTTGCCCGGAATAATCCTGTCCAATAACATCAAAAACTGCAAACACTTTATCCATATTCATAAATGCCAAAACACAAAGAATAATCACAAAAATTGTTTTTCCATCCCATATACGACTTTTTAAGAACGGAATACATAACAAACACACAATATATGGATGAAATGTCATTGCAAATAATATTAGTAAAATTGCTTTTATATATTTTTTTTCAAAATAAGCCTCTATGGCATACAAACTTATTCCAACAGCAATGCTTTGTTTTATTCCTGCCATGCTTCCCAGATAATTTCCTATTCCATAAAGAAATATCATGCCACTATATTGCTTCGTATGGCGTGTATAAAATACCAAATACAATACATTTGTTATTATTGCCGATACAAATATAAATATTTGTGGATTATCACTTATATACTTTTTCAATACTTGTTGATAAAGCTTAAATCCCCCATATGGTTCAAATAATGTAGAGAGTTTTAGATTATTCACATCTATTAGTTCAAAGCCTTGCATATATGTAGTTGTATCATTATACTTGCTCCTTAATCCGGCAAACAAAATAAAGGCGACAAAAATACCTATAAATACAATTTTAGATTGAATATCTTCTCTTATTCCTTCTCGCGCCGAATCATACATATATGTTCTGCATTGAATCACATAAGCAAAAATAGTCGTAAAAATAATCAAAACTAATAAATCAATCACGCTTTTTCCTCTCTTACACTTTCACATTTATTTTCTTCCTATGTAAAAAATTATAAATCGGTGTTGGAAGAAGTCCCACCATTATAAATCTAATTGAATATATATACATCCACTTTGGAAGAGAAAACTTCTTGACAGCCATTCTTGAAACATATGCTTCATTTAATCTATATCTAAACTTTCTTCGGTTTGTTGCATTTTGATCATCTCTCATTTTATAAAGAGGTTCTTCCAAATTTTTTCCATAATATCCGGCTGAATACATTTTTATCCACAAATGCCAGTCCTCTACACGTAATAATTTTTTTCCAACACTATAGCCCTGTACTGCTTTCATTGCTTCAGCTCTTACAATGCACGGTGCATGAGCATGTATTGTTCCAAATACTAAATCTCTTTTCTGAGGATATGGTCTATTACATTTTCCGGTCACCCAATCCCCATTTTCATCAAAATGAATCATCGGACAACTTACTATAGCTAATTCAGGCTCTTTTTCTAATGCATTCAATTCTTTTTCTAAACGCATTGGCAATGATATATCATCAGCATCCATTCTTGCTATATATTCTCCCCTTGCAACAGATAGGCAATCATTTAATGTTTGGTTCAGCCCTCTATTAAATTCATGTCTGAGTAATTTTATTCTTCTTTGAGGATTATCTTGAATATATTTTTTTGCAATCTCGTAGGTACTATCTTTAGAGCCATCATCACACATAATCAATTCCCAATCAGTATAAGTTTGTGCAAAAATAGATTCAATTGCATCTCCTAATGTATCTGCACAATTATATATTCCCATGATAATTGAAATCATTTGAATCTCCTATTATTTATTTAGCAATTTGTTTCTGTCTTCTAAAATATATCTGAATAAATTCTTTTGTTCATAATTTTCCCTGACATTTTCTAGTCCATTATGCCCCAGTTTATCAGCTAATTCTCTATCATTATATAAAGTTAAAATAGCATCTTTTAATTCTAAATAATTTTTCTTTTTTATAACAATACCCGTAATGCCATTTTTAATTGCATCTGTCGGTCCTGGAATATCTGTGCATATTACTGGTAACCCCATTGCACCAGCTTCTACAACAGTTAGACCAAATCCTTCACGATAACTAGGCATCACATAACAGTCCATAGCAGCCATATATTTTTGTACATATGATGTGGAGCCACAATATATCACTTTATTTTCATTCTTTGACCATGATAGTAGTTCTTTATTGATTGAATATTCTTTATCAAAATTTCCAATCAATAAAACTCTAACATCTTCATATTCTTTTAATATTTCCCTACTTGCCATAAGTAACTCATTAAGCCCTTTATCTCCTGTTAAGCTTCCAACAAATCCATATACAAAAGCATTCTCCGGAATATTCCATTTTTCTCTAATTTCTTTTCGATAAAATGCTTTTTGGGACACATCAAATTTTTCTAATGAAACTCCACTGGCACTCCCTTTATGGACTACAGATCCTTTATTCAATGGATATAATTTTTTTTCATGGCAAAATTCCAGATTTCCCCAACTATCTGGTTCTATCCAGGTAGAAAGTCTACATACTAATTTTTCCTCTCGGATAAAAACCTTTTGTTTTAATCCCGAAAATCCAATAAACGCTAATCCCCATTGACAATATAATCGAACTGGTATACGCGCTAACCACCCTGCAATAGAAGCATATAAAGAAGCATTTGGAGTGGAATATTGAATTATATCAAATTTATTTTTTCTAAATATTTTATACATTTTTGCACATGCCTTAATGCCTCCAATGCTTATCCCTCGTTCCATTTCAACTGGCAAATAATGAATATATTCCGGTAATTGTTGTCCAAATTCTTCATTTTTATTACAAATGAACGTGATATCATATTCGTCATTATCATGCATATACTTTGCAAATTCTAGTACAAAACCTTTTAATGTATTTGGAATTGTGGTAATAAAACATATCTTTTTCATAAAGTCTCCTTTATTTTAATCACGTAACTTTCTTCTATACCCCTCTTTACTAGGTAATTGTAACACTTCAATTTCAGTCCCTTCATTTACCTCAACTATAGTAGGACACTTTTATGTTACAGCAATATCAAACCCAATTACAGGAATACCATCGCAATATTTTTCAGCTCTTGCAACTAATTGTTTGCATCCATCCCACATTGGAATTGAAAATCCCGGAATTACAACTTTAGTGTCAGGGTGATAGACAAACTTTTCGTCATAGTATGTTCTTCCAATGGTATAAACAATCCCTTTGTCTAATTCTATCCCTGCTGCAATTCCACCCGCTGATAAATTACTACCTCTTTTTCTTCTCTTCCCATACGTAAAACAACTGAAACAAGTTTACCGTTATAAATTACCATTCGTATTGTATTAACTGAATTTGGATATAGATTTTTCAATTTATCATGTTGAATAATTTTCTCTTCAATCAAGCATTTATTTTTCTTACAATATTTATATCCCCCACATTTTACTTAATTCAAATTTTCTTATACCTTCTCCACCACATAAATTTAATGGTTTTATAATTCCATATTGATGATTTTCTTCAAATTCTTTATATTCTTCCTCAGAATTATGACATATTTGTCCACACCAATCACGATTAATTAATTCTGCAAAATGATATAAACTTTCTTCTTTATTCTTCAGTATGTTCTGCATTTGAGGATTATTGTGCTTTTCCTACCATCCATCTATTTTGTTCTATTCCACTAATAAAATTCCTTTTTTCCTTTTCTATTCAACCAATAAAAATTATAGATGAAATAGTCTCTTATAGTGCATCTTTGTAATACACAATTCCAAATGCAATCCCAAAACAGAAATATTTTATTTAAACTACTTTTTTGTTCAGCGTCATCAATATACTCGTTTATCCTATTTATATTTATTTTTTATTTTCTCCACTGATTTTCTATATAACGTCTTTTACCTGATGCCAATACAGGAATTTCATTTACATAAGATATTTCCAACATACAATCGATTCCTACTACATTTTTTAATTCATTTTCCAAAAGCTTTTCGTCAATCTTCTCACTACCAACATTTAACTGAATTTCGTAATTTTTTTCCCCTTTTTGAATAAATTTAAACTGTTTAAGTGACTGAAAACGCCACATAGCATTGGTAATGGCATGTGGTGACAGTTGCCTTCCAGATGAGTCGAAAATTACATCTACCGCTCGCCCTCCAAAAGATCCTATTGCTAAATAATTTTTTCCTTTAACATTTATGGTCGTAAAAGCCCCTACATCTCCCGTGTCATAGCGCACCATTGGTAGTCCAAAATTGAACAAATCGGTTACTACTATTCTTCCGACTTCTCCTTTTTCCGCCTTTTCATCAGAATCAAATTTTAATATTTCAATATAATAATCGGCTCTATCAACAAGAAATACATTGTTCTCTGTGTAATCCTGTCCTAAAAATCCATTTTCTTCATTTGCATATCTTGATACACACTTACAATTAAAAGCTTTTTCCATACTTTTTCTGGTCGAATCATATAGCATTTCAGATCCAGCAACCATACCAAGGATTTTACAATTTCTTGTAGCTTCATACCCTTTGCGTTCAAAATATTTTCTAAAAGAATCATATGTAGATGAATAAGCAATTAAAAAAGCTCCGCTTTTTTTGGATAATTTTTCAATTTCTTTTACCTTATTTTCAATTCCCTCATCACTTAAATCATTGCAATTAATTTGGTAAATATTCTGTGAAAACTGTTGAAATTTTGTCTTACTACATTCATCAACCAAAGAACGCAAAAAAATAATTCTCTGACCAACTTTATATCCTAACAACCCCATATAATACATTGTTTCTGCATTTACATGCTTTTTTTTCCCTATATTTTGCAAACTAACAAAAGGAGTTCCTGTAGAACCACTTGTTGACATTGATATTAAATCTTTTTCATTATAATTTTGAGAAATAAAATCTTGTCTATTTTCTTTTATTATTGCTTTAGTAATCACCGGCCATTCTTTCAATTTTAAAGTAAGCATATCTTGATAATATGGAACATTTTTTCTGCAATGATTTAATAATTTATGAATACATTTTTCTTGATACTTTTCTATTTCTTTTTCATTTTTATTTCCACTATTATACATTGAAATCGTATTCAAATAGTCTCTTACTTTATGACCCTTTACCCCATCTAACATCCAATATGCTTTATTTCTTCCAATCTCTAACAAATTCATTTTTATTTCCTCATTTTATACTTTATTTTGCCCTATATTTCGGAAAAAAAACACTATCTTTACAATTAGGATTCATATTGCACAATTTCCTATACACATCATCGTTCCATATTTTCTTACCTATATAAAATGGGAATTCTGTATTTTTAGCAAATTGTTTCTTAAATTTAAATAACGAATTTTCTTTATCGCTTGAAGTTCCACCACCATGATGAACCAAACAATACCCATGTTCTTTTCCCCATAAAGTAGCAGCATACCTCAAAATATAAGCAGGTGACAAATATAAATACTCAGATAATGTTCCTGATAAGTGTGTATGTATAATACCATCTGAAATCAAATACAGTCCCGCTGCTATAGTCTTTTCTTCATATATAGCTTCAACAAACAGCAGATTTTCTTTTAACGCATTTATCAACATATCAAAATAATCTTTTCCGAAATAATAAAATTCGTCTGCGGAATCTCTTTTCATCGTTGAATAATATATATCGATAAATGCATCTATATTATTGGGGCCTTCAGTTATTCTATAAGAAATTCCCTTTCGCAATGCTTGTCGAATACTTTTTCTACACCCTTTTGAAAATTCTTCTTTTACTGGATCTTCATAATCCTTAAGGTTTGTTCCTAGTGTATTTCTATTATATTCACTTGAATATACAGATTTAAAATCTATAGCATTATCTCCTAAAGGATAAAATCTAATAAATTCACTTACTATATTATTATTTTTACAGTATTCTCCAAATTCCTTTTCAAATATTCTACTAAGCTGCTCTTTCTTTTCTGAATCTATTACTTCCATTCTTGGCCCACCATATCCATATGGTGTTGTTAAATCATAAAATTTTTTTCCATCAACTAATTCCTTGATTTCACGCTTAATAAACATATGTGATACTTTTCCTAACTCATTTTCCATTTGAAATATTTCACATGTCCCATGTTCTATTAATTCGCAAAGTTTTCCATACTCTTTTGTAAAATATATATCCATTATATCCCCTTCATCACTCTAATCCCTTTGGAATTCCTTTTTCTGAACAGTACATAATATAATTTGTATTAAATCCATCATTATGAGTTATATCCTGTAATTCTTCAGAAACATGATTTATCTTATACATCCATTCTTCATTTTCATATCCATTGAAAAATTTTTCATACTTCTTAGTTTGTTTTGTCACAAACAAGACTCCCGCATATTTTTGTTTATTCTGTTCTATATGTGGTTTCTCAAAGCACCCTAAAGCAATGTCTATTGCACCGCCAATATAAGAATACCCTGTGCTTAACTCTGTAAGAGGTGAAGCTATATGATCTCCTCCTGGTCTGAAATTTATTTCTATCAGATAAATGCGATTATCAATAATTTTTATTTCTGTATGCGAAGCTCCATTTTTCAATTGTAATCGATCAAATACGCCAGTCAATACCTTTTCTATTCTTTTTCTCATTTCAGAACTTATATTAGCTGGTTGTCTATGCCCTAATTCCACACAATGTGGTGCTCCAGAACTAATCTTTTCCGTAACCTGAATAATATAATGCTTACCACCAAACGACAGTCCTTCTACAGAATATTCATTACCACCGTTCAAAAATTCTTCAACAATTATCTTCTGTTCTCTTTGTCCTATAGCCTCTTGTGCATACTTCACAGCTTTTCTCAACTCATCTTCATTGTTAGCAACCGTAATCCCTCTTTTTCCACCTAATTGAGTAGGTTTTACTATAACTGGAAATTTATTTACTCTATCAATTTCTTTTTCATTACTTATTAAATAAAATTCCGGTGTACTTAACCCTATAATTCCATTTGTCATATTTCTGACATATGCTTTATTAGTAATCTTCTTCATAACATCTAAAGGATTCGTAATAAGTCCTAATTTTTCTGCAACATAATTAGCAATTTCAATTGTAAGTTCTGTCGTAGCAATAACCCCATTTACGTTCTCACTTTTACATACATCAATTATTTTATCTTTTTCAAATATTGAAATTGGGCAAAACAAATCTACACTCTCTTTTGCAACAGAATCCAAATCATTAGAAAAACAAATTGATTTTACTTTTTTCTTGCGAGCTTCTTCTGCTATAATCCTTGCCATATATCCCGCACCAATAATTGCTATTTTCTTCATATCACACCTCTTTACTTGCAAACTCACTTATATATTTTGCTATTTTCTCCATCTCTTCTATTCCATATCTCTGATCAATAGGAATGCATAAAATATTATCATAAATATATTCAGTATTCTTCGAAATATTAATTATCAGATTATATTTGGGCCATATGACTGGACAATATATATATCGAATCGCCAAAAAATGTTGTAGTTCTTTTCTTTTACCCTGTTTCACATATAAAGGTAGATAGAGTGGAACCACTTTATCATTTGCCTTTCCTAAAACTAATTTAATACATGTAATAGGTTTTAGCAATTCCCATAATCTATTATAATTATTTATTCTTCGTTTTATTACTGGTTCGAAATTTGTTTTTCTATATATATCTAATGTTTCTATACTTCCCTTGGTTAATATCCTGTTTATAGCCAACAATTTATTACATTCTACATATTTTTTTCTAAATTTCTCTTTTAATTCAAGATCATTTCCATTCATATAAGCTTTTTTTAATTTAAAAGCGCTAATTGCCGTACTTACCAGTTTACTATTTTCCTTAGCTAACTCAAGATTCATTTTTTTATATGAAACTAACACTCCTCCATCTGGAACCGCCAAGAACTTTCTTAAGCTAAACACATAATAATCTGCCATTAACAGCCTATTATCTGAAAATACTTTTTGTGTTAAATCTTCAATAATTATAATACCCTTTTGTTTTAACTTTTTTATATATTCTTCTTCCACTTTTTCAAACCCAAATCCAAAATACGAATGAATTAATATTGCTGAAGGTTTAAATGCTATTATCTTCTGCTCAAGCGAATCTATATTTATGGACAAATCTTTATTTACTTCATAGTATTCAATTTCCCAATTTTCTTGATAAAAAGGTTCAACAACCGTAGAACAAGTATACGCTGGCATAATAATTTTCTTTTTTTCATTACCCAAAACCTTACATAGACCTAATATTGCATTTCTTCCTGAAACAAAGTATTCTGAATGATATTGCTGTTCATCCCACCAATATTTATTATTTCTATTCTCATCTATCTCAATTTCCCAAAAATTACTGCCTATTTCTTTCTGCATCTTGTTCTCTCCATTGGTTTTTTCTAAAATCATCGAAATTCCCCTGATTTCCTGCTTCAATAATATCTGAATGTGAAAAAACTTTTTTAATCGTTAAAAATATAATTTTCATATCCATTCCAAAAGATATTTTTTTCACATATTCCACATCATATTTAAAACGTTTTTCCCATCCAATTGCAGTTCTTCCATTCACTTGTGCCCATCCCGACAGTCCAGGTAACACCTCATGTCTTTGACGTTCGAAAGAATTATAATAATCAAGATATTCGCTTGGCAAAGGTCTAGGACCTATAAGACTCATTTCTCCTCTCAAAATGTTAAACATTTCTGGTAGTTCATCTAATGAACTTGCTCGTAATAATTTTCCAAATTTCGTTAATCTAACGCTATCTGGCAATAAATTGCCTTTTTCATCTTTTGCATCAGACATACTTCTAAATTTATATAACATGAAAATTTTTTCATTTTTCCCAACACGCTCTTGTTTAAATATCACTGGTGATCCTAATTTAAATCTAACTAAAATAGCAATGATTACGTATACCCACCAAAAAACTAATATTGCAACAAGTGCTGCACATATATCAATGACTCTTTTTATGTATTTTTTATAAATCATTTCTTCCCCTATCTCTCAAATTAATTATTCAAAACATTTTTTTATAATGTTTATCACTACATCTTGCTGTTCACACGTCATTTTATTATCACTCGGCAAGCATAGTCCTCTTTCAAATATATCCATTCCTACGTCAGTCGCAGTACCCTCTATATATGCGTTAGTTCTTGCTCGACCATTTCCATTTCTTACAATAAATGGATTCATTCTGTAGATTGGTTGCATATGCATCGGTTTCCAAATTGGTCTTCCTTCTGCATTAATTGATGCAATCGCCTCCAATATTTCTGTCGGACATGTTTTTCCTGTTTCTTTTACATAACAAACAGCCTGTTCACTTCTTACCTGCTTACACATAGCTTCCTTATCAATAATTAAACAAGAAAGCCAATAGTTTGGGGCTGAATTTTTTAAATCCATTGGATTCATAGATACCGGTAAATCTTTTAATCCTTCCTTGTATCTCTCATAAATCAGCTTTTTCTGTGCAATATGTTCATTAAGATATGGAAATTGTCCTCGGATAACTCCTGCAATCACATTACTCATACGGTAGTTGTATCCAACCTCTTCATGTTGATACCAAGCAGCATTTTCTCTTGCCTGAGTTGACCATTTTCTTACTTTGTTAGCGGCATCTTCATCATCTGTTAAAAAGCAGCCACCGGAACTTCCCGTAATAATTTTGTTTCCGTTAAACGAAATTGTATTATATTTGCCAAATGTCCCTGTTTGTGCCCCTTTATATGTAGCTCCTAACGATTCTGCTGCATCTTCTATCAAAATTGCCCCATGCTTTTTTATTATAGCATTTAATTCATCTACTTTTCCCGGTGTCCCATATAAATGAGCTATTACAACAATCCTGGTGTCCGGATATATTTTAAATGCTTTCTCAAGTGCAATCGGATCCATATTCCATGTATCATATTCCGTATCTATAAATACCGGTTCACCGCCTTCATAGACAACGGGATTTACTGTAGCATCAAATGTCACATCTGAACAAAAGATCTTTTTCCCTTCTAAAGCTCCATGACCCATTGGCGGCATTCCATAAGCTTCATTTCCTGCCAGCTTCATTGCTAAATGTAGTGATGCCGTTCCTGCTGAAAGTGCTACAGCGTATTTACAACCCACATATTCAGATGCTAAGCGCTCTACCTCATTTATATTTTTTCCAACAGTAGACATCCAATTCGTCTCATAGGCTTCTTTCATATATTTCAGTTCTAACCCATGCATTGTTGGACTACTTAGCCAAACCTTATCAGTGAACTTTTCAAATATATTATTTTCTTTAAACATTTCTTCTTTATCCTCATCTCATGAAGTTTAATAATCACTAACCAAAGAACTCAATATTACCTAAAATGCTGCAGCCTTCATTATAGCGTTTTTATGTTTCTTTTTACTTTCTTCCACCGTCACTTCTTTATTAACATCTTCCGGTCTTTTAAATGTTGGTACAACGCTTCTCAAAGCCTCTTTGGCTACCAAATCATCTTCCTGCTCACATGCTTTTTTTAAAATTTCTAACTTTTTATCAATTTCTTCTGCACTTAAAGCAGTATCACGCTCTATAAAAATCATACTATTAGATGTCTTATCTAAATCTTCTGTTTTTACTAATAATTCTTCAAATAATTTTTCCCCTGGTCTAAGCCCGGTTTCGATCACGGATATTCCCTGCACACCGGAGAGCCGTATCATATTATCAGCAAGATCCATAATTTTAACCGGCTGCCCCATATCCAAAACGAAAAGTTCTCCATTATTGGCAATCGCACCGCTTTGAAGCACTAACTGAGATGCTTCAGGAATCGTCATAAAATATCGAATAATTCGTTTATCTGTTACTGTTACCGGGCCACCATTAGCAATCTGTCTTTTAAAAAGTGGAATAACAGAGCCAGCACTTCCTAAAACATTGCCAAAACGTGTTGCACTGTATTTTACAGTTCCATGCGTACTTGCGCTCTGTACAATCATCTCACACATTCTTTTTGTCGCACCCATAACATTTGTTGGATTCACAGCTTTATCAGTTGAAACCATCATAAATCGTTCTGCATGATATTCTTCACAAAGTTCCACAAGATTCTTAGTTCCAAATACATTATTATAAATAGCTTCAATGCAGTTATGCTCCATCAGTGGCACATGCTTATGCGCTGCTGCATTGATAATAATTTGTGGATGATACTTATCAAACACACGCTTCAACGCTTTCTTATGCGTAATAGAGCAGATTTCAATCTGTAGATCCAATCTATTTCCATACACAATTTTAAGTTCCTGCTGTACATCATAAGCACCATTTTCATAAATGTCCAAAATAATTATCTTTTTAGGATTCATCTTTGCAAGCTGTCGGCAAAGTTCCGAACCAATAGAGCCACCGCCTCCGGTAATCAGTACTACCTTATCTTTGTAATATGCATTAGTTCTCTCATCAGCAACAACAATCGGTTTTCTAAATAATAATTCTTCAATATCAAACTCTCTTAGGTGTCGTTTTCCACCTGCTGCATACATAGTCGGATAATCATATACTTTTAATTTATATCCAGCCGCTTTATAGTAATCATATAATTCTTTCTTCTTTACTGTCTCCATCGACGGAATCGCAAAAATAATTTCCTGAACTTCTAACTCGCCGAGCTTTGCAAATGTAGCTTCATCTTCTGAGTAAACTGGAATATCATGAATTTCTCGTCCTACTTTTTCCTTTGCAATATCTATAAAGCATCTTGGTATATATGCTGATTCTTCATTATTCAAAAGTTCCTCTGCAAGGCTAACACCAACTCGGCCAGCACCAATAATAGCAACTTTTATCTTTTGAACTTCTTTATCACATCCGGATTCTAAGCCTGTAACCATATAAAGTAATTTAGCCAGAATTTTTCCTCTTAAATTTTCTTGATTTCCGCACTTATAAGCATAACGATACATCATACGCATTGCTAAAGCAGCCAATAAATTCAAACTAATTAAAGATAACATTCTCGCAAATGTAATTTTAGGAATCGGGAGAAGTAGCTCAAGACATAAATATATTAAAAATGCAATTGAATCCGTAGCCAATAATCGAATATAACATTGAATCCCGCCATATCTCCATACTTGTCCATAAATATTTCCAATCAAGCGCGCACCAAACAAACACAGTGCAGAGAGGCATACTTGTTGAAGTATGCCTGTAGTTGATAACTTATCCATTCCTCCATACAGCACCAACAATATTACTGCTACTACTGCATACACAATCAAATCATACACGACCAGCATCCATCTGATGTTAGGCGTACTGCTCTGCTTTGTACGATTCACATTCATATTATTCTCACTCGCTCTATTCATTGTTTACCTTCACGAAAATCGGGTGGATTTCGTCCTTTCATAATTCTTTTTCAATTTTGTGTTTTACTTTTTTAAAGTGATTTAAACAAAACAGTTTCCTACTCTGTTTCAGTTTTCATTCTCAATACTCTCCTCATGCGTTATAAATATTTTTCTTATTTTAATATAGGTATCTCTAACACGACAACTAGCCTGTGAATGTTCTTTTTGAAGAGCATCCGCAGGCTAGGTCAAATCTCCTTATCATAATTTTTCAGCTTATAGTGTGGGTCAAAATAAGCATCCAAGAAACCGTTCATATGTACATAATTTCCCGGCTTAACCGACACAACCATACAGAAAAATCATCATAACCAGATTCGACTAAGCCGGCGAACCCCCTGTAAAATCAAGGTTTTTCTTGGTTGTCCCTATTATACCGCTATCACATTTAAATATATTGAAAATTTGCGGCAATTCATCTAAACTTGTTTTTCTCAGAAATTTGCCAACTTTAGTGATATATTGTTCCGGATTTTTTAACAAATGAGTAGGACAATCTTTCGGAGTATCAATTCTCATTGTTCTGAATTTAAGTATATTAAAATATTTTTTATCTTTTCCGATTCTCTTTTGCTTAAAGAAAATCGGGCCTTTACTTGTACATTTTATAACTACACAAATCGGTAAATAAACTATTGAGAGAAATACAATTGCCATAAAAGAGCATATAACATCTAAAATTCTCTTAATTATTCTATTGTAAATTGTTTTTTCTCTGTTCATAATTAATACCTCTTAATATATGCACACACTTACACACTATATTTTATTCATAATTATATCACATAAAGTTCAATATATCAACAAAAAAGCTTATTTAAGATTAATATAACTAATAAATTGGCACTTTTCTTTAATATATGCATATTAACCAATACAAATTTGACTATTTTGCATTTTTTTACAAAATTATTGTTAATTTGCAAGAAAACCTACAATTAAATTTGATTATAGTACACAAAATTTTGGGTTCAGCTTTATTTGCAAAAACAGCAGTAATCCTTGCCCCTGAGAGAGTGAAAACAAATACCAACCAATCAGGAGTTCTGCAAATCATAGAGTGCTTTTAAAATATTTTAATATTTTTAGGGGTCATATCATCTACAATATTATTTTATATTATATTAAATTATTGCGATATAAAAATCTTATATAAATGCTATAAATCATAATCTATACCACTATCCGATCTCGGCAACCGCTTTATCATAGTTATCTAATAAAATATAATTATGTTTAAATATTTGCTTATCTCAATTTGCAATACATCTCTCGACCTAATAAACAAAACACTTAGGCTGAATTGCACTTTCATCACCAATAATAGCTATTATATTGTTTCACAACAAAGTTTCTTTCAGCACTTTAATATAACATATTAGCTAAATTTTCGATATTTTTTCTCTAATTAATTGCAATATTCTATATCAATATGGTATAATTTTAAATACATACTACCTAATAAAAGCTGCAGCAGGTGATTAACTTGAACGAAAGCGAAAACTTTTAAAAGCAAAATCATATCTTGACAAACTCGCCAACGGAATAAATCCAATAACCAATGAATTGGCGTCAGAAAACGATACTATAAATAATATACATATTTCAAGATGTCTTTTTTATGTTTCCGATGTACTTAGAAATTTAATCGAAAATAACAACAATCCTCAAAAAAAGAAAAACAGTAAAATTCCCTTTTCTGTTACACCGCAGCAATTAGCAGATTATGTATTTGATGATAACCCAATTACAGTTACCGAAATTACCAAAAAGCTTAACAGTTTGATTGATACCGAGGAAATGAAAGGAATTAAAACAACAAGCATAACTAATTGGCTTATAAAAATTAATATGCTTGAATATTTTGCCGACGAAAACGGTAAAAATCATAAAATCCCAACTGAAAACGGTATTCAACTCGGCATCACAACACAGGAACGCTTGGGTATGTACGGTTCATATAAAGTCGTTTTATATGACAGCAATGTCCAACAATTTATACTTGACAATATAGACACAATTGCGTATTACAACACTCAAAAGAAATCATATAATTTTAATGGGGAGGGCAACATATGAAAAAAAGTACACTTGCCAACAATTTCATCTATTATCTTTTTTGCGGTTTCAGCGGTGCGGTAATAGCCTGTATAGTATGGCTATTTCTTAAATTAATGAGCCTTGGAATCAGCTTTATATGGGAAACTGTTCCGTCAAATATTAATTTTACATATTATCCTCTTGCAGTTTGTACAATCGGCGGAATACTTCTTGGAATATATCAAAAAATCTCAAAAGCAGTCCCCGACGAGCTTGAAGAAGTAATGAAAAAAGTTAAGCGAGATAAATTTTATCCGTACAATAAAGTGCTGTTGCTTTGTATTTCCGCACTTATTCCACTGCTTTTCGGCGGCAGTATCGGACCGGAAGCAGGACTTACAGGAGTTATTGTCGGACTTTGTTACTGGGCAGGCAATCATATGAAGAATGCACAAAGTAAGATACCCGAACTTATGCAAACAGGTGTGAGCGCCACATTAACGGCTATTTTTTATGCACCGCTTTTCGGTCTTGCCGCAGCAAATGAAGAACAATTAGATACCCAAGACAAAGCAACCGATATACGCACAGGCAAATTAATTTCAAATATCGTAGCTGTGCTGTTTGCAACAGGAACAATATTTTTACTGAATCAAGCTTTCGGCGGCAGTATGGGATTACCGAGAATAGGCGAATACAACATTACAAATACTGAAAGACTATGGGGTATTCCTCTTGCACTTCTCGGCACTTTAGCTGGACTTTTATTTATAATATCAGAAAAACTGCTCAAAATTTTATTTGATAAAATTCAGAGCAGTTTAGGAATAATAATAAGCACCACACTCGGCGGAATTATTCTTGGAATTTTCGGTACATACCTTCCGCTTGTAATGTTTTCGGGTGAAGACAGCATTAACGAGATAAATAACGGTATCGGAGAATTTGCGCCGTGGATACTGATAATTTCAGGATTATTAAAACTTGTAATAACAAATGTTTGCATTAAATCAGGGTGGAAAGGCGGTCATTTCTTCCCCGTTATTTTCTGCGGAGTAAGTATTGGCTTTGGTATAGCCCTACTTATGGGACTTGATACCGCATTTTGCGCAGCAGTAATTACCGCAGCACTTCTCGGTGTTACAATGCGAAAACCTCTTGCAGTAACCGTACTTCTCCTACTCTGCTTCGATGCAAGAATCCTCCCTTGGATTTTGCTTGCGGCTTTTTTGAGCAGTTTGGTGGTAGGAAAAGTATTAAATAAAAATAAACATCAAAACAAATAAATAGCAAAAAATGTGGGATAATCAAAAGTAAATATTGAAAAGAGCATAGGAAGCTCCAGAATTGTAGTTGACAAGACAAACAACGGAGGAGAGAAACCTATGCTCTTTTTAGATGACATCAAAGTCGAATTTTAAAGTAAAGGATTTCAAGGAACATATATAGGAATCAGCCCTAATAAAGATAAAAGCGTACTGTTTTTGGAGAGCGTAAGGTCAACGCAGACAGTTCGGTGTCCTTATTGCAGAGGCAGTGTATATATTTATGAAAACGGACAAGTCAAACTCAAAGATATTCCATTACAGAAAAATGACTGCATTCCTACCTTTCGGTTAGAATGCAGTCATTTTTTATTTGGGCTGTTTTTTTACAGCACCTTTAAAATTCAAATAATCACTATACTTTGGCAGAAATAAAATTACTTAGAAAGTAATTTCTTAATTCTTTCAACTGCCTCAATTGTGTTTTCTCTGTCACCGAATGAAGTAAGACGGAAGTAACCTGCACCGTTCTTACCAAAGCCCTCACCCGGAGTACCTACTACATTAGCCTCGTTAAGAAGGAGGTCAAAGAATTCCCAGCTGCCCATATCATTAGGGCACTTGAGCCAAATATACGGTGAGTTCTTACCGCCTGTATAATAAATGCCGAGTTCATCCATAGCTGATGAGATAATTTTTGCATTATCCTGGTAGTAAGAAATATTCTCCTTAATCTGCTTCTGACCCTCTTCACTGAATACAGCGGCAGCTGCACACTGTACAGGCCATGAAACGCCGTTAAACTTAGTTGCCTGACGGCGATACCAAGTATTGTAGATGTTGTGACCGTCACGCTCAAGCTCTCTCGGAATGATTGTGTAGCCGCATCTTGTACCTGTAAAGCCTGCTGTCTTTGAAAGTGAGCACATCTCAATTGCGCACTTTCTTGCACCCTCAATTGCGAAAATTGAACGAGGGAGATCCTCTGTAATAAATGCCTCATATGCTGCATCATAGAGAATGATAGCGTCATTCTTGATTGCATAGTCAACCCACTGCTTTAACTCGTCAGCTGTATAGGCTGAACCTGTTGGGTTATTAGGTGAACAGAGATAGATGATGTCAGCCTTTACATTCTCATCAGGGAGAGCCGCAAAGTTATTCTCACGGTTTGAGTTAGCGTAAACAATCTTTCTGCCTGCCATAATGTTTGAGTCAACATATACAGGGTAAACAGGGTCGGTAACGAGAACAACATTATCCTTGCCGAAAATGTCACCGATGTTGCCGCAGTCTGACTTTGCGCCATCGGACACAAAGATTTCGTTTGCATCTACTGTTACGCCAAAACCTGCATAATAGTTAGAAATAGCCTCTCTGAGGAATGCATAGCCCTCATAATCAGGATAGCCCTTAAAAGTATCCTTATGTGCAAGGTCTTCCGCACCTTTCTTCATAGCCTCAATTACAACAGGAGCAAGCGGAAGTGTTACATCGCCGATACCGAGCTTAATTACCTTCTTGTCAGGGTGTTCCTGCATATACTTATTTGTTCTTGATGCAACCTCTGCAAAAAGATAGTTTGGCACGAGGTTGTCAAAATTTCTGTTAATCTGCATTATTATCAATCCTTTTCTGATATATGGGCAAAAGGTTAGTGACAAATAATTGCCAAAACCAAGGAAATTCCAAAATCACTTATCAAGCGAAGCCTTAATAAACTCTCTGAAAAGCGGATGTGCTCTGTTAGGACGGGACTTAAATTCAGGGTGATACTGAACACCAATGTAGAACTTATTGGCAGGAATTTCAACTGCCTCAACAAGCATACCGTTTGGCGAAGTACCTGTAATGATCATACCTGCCTTTTCAATTTCTTCTCTGTAATCATTATTAAATTCATAACGATGACGGTGGCGCTCCTGTACTTCAGGCTTACCGTAAGCTCTTTCCATAATTGAGCCTTTCTTGATAACGCAAGGATAAGCACCGAGGCGCATTGTACCGCCCATATCTTCAATACCGAGCTGTTCGGGCATAAGGTCGATTACATTGTGCTTGCCCTCCGGAGCAAACTCACCGCTGTTTGCATCCTCATATCCGAGTACATGCTTAGCAAATTCAATTACTGCTGTCTGCATACCAAGGCAGATACCGAGGTACGGAATATCGTGCTCACGAGCATATTTGGCAGCCATTACCTTACCTTCAACACCTCTGTTGCCAAAGCCGCCCGGAACAAGAATACCGTCAACATCGCCTAAAAGGTCATCTGCCGAATACTTTGTGATAAGCTCACAGTCAACCCACTTGATTTCAACATCAGCGGAATTTTCGTAACCTCCGTGACGAAGTGCCTCGGCTACTGAAAGGTATGCGTCGTGAAGTGCAACATATTTACCGCAAAGAGCAATTCTGCACTTCTTTGTACGGTTGTTAATTCTCTCGAGCATTTCTTTCCACTCTGTAAGGTCAGGTGTTTTGTCTGTGGCTATGTTAAGTTCACGGCAAACTACATTTGAGAAGTTGCTCTCTTCAAGCATAAGCGGTGCCTGATAAAGAGTCGGAAGTGTAATGTTCTCAATTACACAGTCAGGCTTTACATTACAGAACAAAGCAATTTTCTTAAAGATACTCTCTTCAAGCGGTTCGTCACAACGAAGAACAATAATATCAGGGTTGATACCGAGTGAACGGAGTTCCTTAACCGAATGCTGTGTCGGCTTTGATTTATGCTCTTCACTGCCCTTAATGTACGGAACAAGTGTAACATGAATGAAAATACTGTTTTCTCTGCCGACTTCAAGCGAAACCTGACGGATTGACTCAAGGAAAGGCTGGCTTTCAATATCGCCTACTGTACCGCCGATTTCTGTAATTACAATATCAGCATCAGTCTTTTCACCTACATTGTAAATAAAAGACTTAATTTCATTTGTAATGTGTGGGATTACCTGTACTGTTTTGCCGAGGTAATCGCCGTGACGCTCTTTTTCAAGTACATTTGAATAAACCTTACCTGTTGTAAGATTTGAATACTTGTTGAGGTCTTCGTCAATAAAACGCTCATAGTGACCGAGGTCGAGGTCGGTTTCTGCGCCGTCCTCAGTTACATAAACCTCGCCATGCTGATACGGGCTCATTGTACCCGGGTCAACATTGATGTACGGATCAAGTTTTTGAGCGACTACCTTAAGGCCTCTTGCCTTAAGGAGTCTGCCGAGAGAAGCTGCTGTAATACCCTTACCAAGACCGGATACTACGCCGCCTGTTACAAATATATATTTTTTAGCTTTTTTTTCAGTATGATTAGCCATAAATTATACCTCAATCTCTCCTTCAAATACTTTTTCGGCGTTACCTGTCATATATACGGTTTCGTCTGTGTAATTGATGACAAGGTCACCGCCCTTGAGCTTGATTTTAATATCGTCGCCCTTTTTGCAGAAGCCGTTTTCACAAGCCGCAACAGCTACCGCACAAGCGCCTGTACCGCAAGCCCATGTTTCGCCTGAACCTCTCTCCCATACTCTCATCTTGATTGTATGGTCGTCAAGAACTGTAACAAATTCTGTATTAACTCTCTCCGGGAAGAGTTTATCGTTTTCAAACATAGGACCAATCTTTTCAATGTCAAGATTGTCAATGTCATCCATAAATACAACGCAGTGTGGGTTACCCATAGATACACAGGTAATGTTGTATTCCTTGTCGCCGATTGTAACAGGCTCGTTTACAATCTTGTCCTTATTCATAGCAACAGGGATTTCCTTTGGATCAAGAATTGCCTTGCCCATATCTACTCTAAGGCTTGTTACCTCACCGTTGGTTGTGTAAGCCTTAAGGCTCTTGATACCTGAAAGGGTTTCAATTGTGATTTCGTCTTTCTCCTTGTAATCAACCATACCGTGGTCATAGAGGAACTTACCCACGCAACGGATACCGTTACCGCACATCTTACCCTCTGAACCGTCAAGGTTGTACATCTTCATCTTAGCGTCAGCAACCTTAGATGGGCAAACAAGAATAATACCATCGCCGCCGATACCGAAGTGTCTGTCTGAAAGTCTTACAGAGAGAGCCTCCGGATTGTTGATTTCCTGATCAAAAGTGCTGAAATAAATATAGTCATTACCGATGCCCTGCATCTTTGTAAATTTAAGCATTTCTTTTTCATCCCTCATATGGTTAATATCTATAAGCTCTGTACTGTGCTGTGAATAATGGCTCTTAAGGCAATCCGCAAGTGCGTTTGCGGTATCAAGAGCTGTAAGACAAGGAATGTTTCTCTCAACTGTCTTTCTGCGGATTTTAACAGAATCTCTTGATGGAATTCTGCCCTTTGCGGAAGTTGAAATTACATACTGAATCTTACCCGACTCAATAAGTGTGAGTGTGTTGTCTGTCTTGCACTCGTGAATCTTCTTTACGGCAACAGCGTCAATACCGTATTTCTTAAGTACGGCTGCTGTACCCTCTGTAGCATAAATCTTAAAGCCGAGGTCATAATACTTCTTGGCAATTTCGCCGATTTCTGCCTTATCGGAATTACGAACAGTAATAAATACACCGCCATTTTTCTTCATCTTGTAACCTGCACCGATAAGTCCCTTATAAAGAGCCTCTTCAAGAGTGCCTGCAACACCTAGAACTTCACCTGTTGACTTCATTTCAGGTCCGAGGTGGTTATCAACATTGATAAGTTTTTCAAAGCTGAATACCGGAACTTTTACTGCAATGTAAGGGCTCTTTCTGTAAAGACCTGTGCCGTAACCCATATCCTTGAGCTTTTCGCCGAGCATTGCTCTTGTAGCGAGGTCAACCATAGGTACGCCTGTAACCTTACTGATATAAGGAATTGTTCTTGATGAACGGGGATTTACCTCAATTACATAAAGCTCATCATTATAGATAAGGTACTGAATATTTACAAGACCCTTTGTCTGTAACTCAATAGCAAGGTTCTTAGAACTTTCAATGATTGTCTGTGTCATCTTGTCAGAAATATTCCAAGCAGGATATACAGCGATTGAGTCACCGGAATGGATACCGGCTCTCTCAATATGCTCCATAATACCCGGAATGAGAATATCCTCACCGTCACATATAGCGTCAACTTCAAGCTCTGTACCCTGTAAGTATTTATCAATAAGGATTGGGTTCTCTATATTCTGTGCAAGAATAATAGCCATATACTCCTTAACATCAGCCTCGTTAAATGCGATAATCATATTCTGACCGCCAAGTACATAAGACGGACGAAGAAGTACAGGATAGCCGATTGTTTCGGCAACCTCAAGAGCCTCATCGGTTGTCATAACCGTTACGCCTCTCGGACGCTTAATGTGGTATTTCTCAAGGAGTTCGTCAAAACGCTCTCTGTCCTCTGCCATATCAATGGCATCATATGAAGTACCGAGAATATTAACACCGCAGTCGCTCATATGCTTTGTAAGTTTGATAGCTGTCTGACCGCCGAATGCTACTACAACACCGTATGGCTTTTCTGTATTGATGATACCCATAACATCTTCTGTTGTAAGCGGCTCAAAGTAAAGTCTGTCGGCAGTGTCGAAGTCGGTAGATACGGTTTCAGGGTTGTTGTTTACGATAACAACATCATAGCCTGCCTTTTTAAGTGCCCATACGCAGTGAACCGACGCATAGTCAAATTCGATACCCTGACCGATTCTGATAGGGCCTGAACCGAATACGATAACTGTCTTTTTATCTGATTTATTATTTTTAATAAACTCTTCTGCCTCGTTTTCCTTATCAAAGGTTGAGTAGAAGTAAGGTGTCTGTGCCTCAAATTCAGCGGCGCAGGTATCAACCATTTTATATACAGGCAAAAGGTTCTTTTCGCATTTCTTACCTGTAATAGCCTCAATAGTTCTGTTGAGGAATCCCATTTTCTTTGCTCTGTAGTAGAGGTCATCTGTAAGCTCGCTGTTTTTAAGCTCATTCTCAACAGCAATGATATTCTTGAGTTTCTCCAAGAACCACTCGTCAATAAGTGTAACTTCGTGAATCTGCTCTACAGTAATGCCTCTCTTGAGTGCCTCATATACGCAGAAAATTCTCTTATCATCGCAAACGCTTAATCTGTCGTAAACAGACGCATTTGAAAGTTGAGCAAATTCCTTATCATCGAGTGTATCGTGAGAAATCTCTGCACCTCTTACAGCCTTCATAATAGCCTGCTCAAATGTAGGAGCAATAGCCATAACCTCGCCTGTTGCTTTCATCTGAGTACCGAGTGTGCGGTTTGCATATACAAATTTATCGAACGGCCATTTTGGGAATTTAACTACAACATAGTCGAGAGCAGGCTCAAAGCAAGCGTATGTTGTACCCGTTACGGCATTCTTGATTTCATTAAGTGTGTAGCCGATAGCAATTTTAGCCGCTACCTTTGCAATAGGATAACCTGTTGCCTTTGACGCAAGAGCAGATGAACGGGAAACTCTTGGGTTTACCTCAATTACGGCATAATCAAATGTTTCCGGATTAAGTGCGAACTGGCAGTTACAGCCACCCTCTACCTTTAAGGCAGAGATAATATCGAGCGCCGCACTTCTGAGCATCTGATACTCTTTATCTGCAAGAGTAACGGTAGGAGCAATAACGATACTGTCGCCTGTATGTACGCCGACAGGGTCAAAGTTCTCCATTGAGCAGACAGTAATAACATTGCCGTCGCTGTCACGCATTACCTCAAACTCTATTTCTTTCCAACCCGAAATACATTTCTCTACAAGAACCTGTGTAATCGGTGAAAGCTCAAGACCATTTGAAGTAATCTCTCTTAATTCTTCCTCATCATTTACGATACCACCGCCTGTACCGCCGAGTGTAAATGCAGGACGAATAATTACAGGGTAGCCGATTTCATCTGCAAATTTTACGGCAGACTCAACATCGTTTACAACGAGTGACGGAATAACAGGCTGTCCGATTTCAAGCATTGTGTCCTTGAACATCTGTCTGTCCTCTGCCTTGTCAATTGTTTCGGGATTAGCGCCGAGGAGCTGAACTCCGTATTTATCGAGGAAACCTTCCTTTGCAAGCTGCATAGAAAGTGTAAGACCTGTCTGACCGCCGAGTGTGGAAAGAAGGCTGTCGGGACGCTCTTTTTTAATAATTCTTTTAACGGTTTCAAGTGTAAGCGGCTCGATATAAATTTTATCAGCCATTGCATTATCTGTCATAATGGTAGCAGGGTTAGAGTTTACGAGAATAACCTCAAGTCCCTCTTCCTTAAGCGCACGGCAAGCCTGTGTGCCTGCGTAGTCAAATTCAGCAGCCTGACCGATTACAATCGGACCCGAACCGATTACCATAACTCTTTTAATGTTGCTTTTAAGTGGCATAAAATCATTCCTTATCCTTATTTAAAAATCAAATTCGTATATAAATTATGGATAGTTTTATTTGTTGCTTTTCATCAAATCAATGAAACGGTCAAACAAAAACGCTGTGTCGTGCGGACCGCCGCAAGCCTCCGGGTGGAACTGAACAGAGAAGGCAGGCATATTTGTATACTTAACACCCTCACAAGTATCATCATTGCCGTTTACAAAACTCTCTACAGCATTTTCAGGCATACTGTCGCTTACAACAGCATAGCCGTGGTTCTGTGAAGTAATGTAAACTCTGCCTGTTTCAACCTCTTTTGCAGGTTGGTTAGCTCCTCTGTGGCCGTATTTAAGTTTTTCTGTCTTAGCGCCCTGGCTAAGTGCCAAAAGCTGATGTCCTAAGCAGATACCGAATGTAGGAATTTTATATTCGCAAAGCTTTTTAAGCTCGGCAATAATTGCAGTATTGTCTGATGGATCTCCCGGACCGTTTGAAAGCATAATGCCGTCAGGATTCATAGCTTTAATCTGCTCTGCTGTTGTATGAGCAGGTACTACCGTAACATTGCAGCCACGCTTAACAAGCTCTCTGCCTATGTTGTGCTTTGCACCGAAATCCATAAGAACAACATTGAGGTCGCCGTTTTCAGCTTTGAATTCTTCTTTTTCGCTGATTGTTGTGCTCTCTACAGCCTGTTCGATTTTATAAGCCTTAATCTCTGCAAGCTCTTCTTCAGTAACTTCGCCCGAATAAGCGATTTTGCAGTTAAGCACACCATACTCACGAACAATTCTTGTAAGCGCTCTGGTGTCGAGTCCGTAGATGCCCGGAATATCCGACTCTTTTAAAAAGGTGTCAAGATCGCCCTCGCAACGGAAGTTAGAGGGAGCTTGGCACCATTCTCTTACAATATAACCTCTAAGTGAGGGCACTTTGCTCTCGAAATCGGAGGGAATTACACCATAGTTACCGATTAAAGGGAAAGTCTGAATAACCACCTGACCGAAATAAGAAGGGTCGGTGAGTGTTTCAAGATAACCGGTCATAGCTGTAGTAAAAACCAATTCTCCCATAGTTTCTTTTTCTGCACCAAATGATTTGCCCTCAAAAACTGTTCCGTTTTCAAGTATCAAATACGCTTTACGGCTCATAAACACACATTCCTTTCAGAAATTTTGCATAATTAGTTTTCGTAAGTTTTAATAACCTGCATTGCAATCTGCATTTTGCTCATTCTCATATCCATCGCCTGTTTTTCAAGGTAGCGATGTGCTTCCTGTTCTGTCATATTAAGGCAGGTAATAAGCAGAAGCTTGGCTCTATTTATTATCTTCATATCCTCCACAATATGGCGGAGTTTTTCATTTTCCTCGTTTACGGTCAACATTCTCATTCTGAAACATTCCGTAAACTGCAAATAGTGATGAAACAAATGCTTATTAATAGGTTTGGCTATTACAAGCACACCGTGCTCGGTCAAAGCATCGTTTACATCGTCTGCGTTTTTTTGAGGAACAATAATAACCACGCTTGAACGGGTTACACTCGCAAAATGCATGGAAAGCTCAATACCGCTTTCCTCTGCAAGAGGTGCATTAATACAGATAAGGTCAAACTCATCGTTCTCAACAAGTTTTTTTGCTGTTTTAGAATTATCAGCAATAGAAATCTGCGTAAAATACTCAATTTTAAGCAGCTGTGAAAGAGCCTCGGCACTTTGCACAGAGTGAGAAATAATTAAAGCTTTTTTCATAACCTTATCACCTCAGTCACTTATCTTCAACATCATATTTTACAAGATTTCGGAGTATTCTAATTTACATAAAGGAATTATAATATATTTTTTTATTGATTTCGACAATTACAATTCTTGTATCGCAAAATAGTTACATAAAAATTAAAAAATGATGAAAATTATAAAGTATTTACAAAAAGGCTGTTTCATTTATGAAGATGAAACAGCCCCGTTGCTGTGAAATAAAATTTTAATCAAATTTGACAAAAACAAAATCTTATTTTTCGCCTTTGCTCAAAAGCATTCTGTCATTTTCAAGTTTAGAACCGCTCGCCTTTTCAAACTTCTGCAAGAGGTCGTCAACGGTGAGTTTTTTCTTTTCTTCACCTGAAATATCAAGTATAACCTTTCCGTTGCCCATCATAATAAGGCGGTTACCGTGCACAATCGCATCATGCATATTATGTGTAACCATAAGGGCTGTAAGGTTATTTTCGGCAATAATCTTATCGCTCAGTTCAAGCACCTTTGCCGCAGTCTTAGGGTCAAGCGCCGCTGTATGCTCGTCAAGAAGCAAAAGTTTAGGCTTCTTGATTGTAGCCATTAAAAGAGTGATTGCCTGACGCTGTCCACCAGAAAGAAGACCTACCTTTGATGTCATTCTGTCCTCAAGACCGAGTTCAAACTGCTTTAAAAGTGTTCTGTATTCTTCTTTTTCGGATTTCTTAACGCCCCAGCTAAGACCTCTTTTCTTGCCTCTTCTTGCCGCAAGAGCAAGGTTTTCCAAAATTTCCATATCGGCAACAGTACCTGTCATAGGGTCTTGGAAAACTCTGCCGAGATACTTTGCCCTTTTATGCTCGGGAAGTCCCGTTACATCTACGCCGTCAATAAGAATCTGACCGCTGTCAACAGGCCATACACCGGCAACGGCATTAAGCGTAGTTGACTTACCCGCACCGTTGCCGCCGATTATTGTACAGAAATCGCCTTCGTTTAAGTGAAGTGTTACACCGTCAAGTGCGACCTTCTCATTTATTGTGCCTTTATTAAAGGTTTTGTGAATATTAATAATATCAAGCATTGTCACTGCCTCCGTTTGCCTTGTTAGCCTTTAAATTCATTTTAGCTACCTTTTTAAAGGAGGTTTTACTCTTCTTTTGTAAATAAGGTACTGCAAGGAAGATTGCAACTATAATTGCTGTGAAGAGCTTTGTATCGTCTGTCGGCATCTTGAGCCAAAGAACAATACCCATTGCAATATAATAAAGAATACCGCCCACAATAACGAAGAGCATTTTTACAACAAAGTTCATACGCTTACGGAAGATAGCCTCGCCGAGGACTTCACCGATAATAACTGCGGCAAGACCGATTACGATAGCGCCTCTGCCCATATTGATGTCGGCAAAACCCTGGTACTGTGCAAAAAGTGAGCCTGCAAGAGCAACAAGACCGTTTGAAAGCGCAAGTGCAATTACTTTTGCAACATTGATATTAATGCCCTGTGCCTTACTCATAGCAGGGTTTGAACCTGTTGAACGGATTGTAGAGCCCTGTTCTGTTCCGAAATACCAATACATAGCCGCAATAACAATAGCCGCAATTCCGAGGGCGATGATAATTGATAAATTAATATCGCTTGCGGAAATTACAAGCGCATAGTTTCTGTAGCTGATAGGAAGATTTGACCTTCCCATAATGTTCAAGTTGATTGAATAAAGCGCAATCTGCGTAAGAATACCTGCAAGAATATCGGGAATACCGAGCAAAGTATGTAAAAGTCCCGTTATAAGACCTGCCGCAATGCCCGCAAGAATAGCAACTATAAGCGCTACCCATACAGAACAGCCGTTAATAAGCATAACAGCGGTAACCGCACCGCCTGTTGCAAAAGAACCGTCAACGCTAAGGTCGGCAAAATTCAAAAGTTTGTAGGTAATAAAAACACCAAGACCCATAAGTCCCCAGATAATACCCTGCGCAATATTACCCGGCAAAGCCGCAAGAAAGTTTGCAGGATTAAGAGAACCAAAGTATTCTGCTAAAAATTCCATAAAAACCACCAATACATAAAAGATTGGGGTGTCGCTTTCACGGCACCCCACCGTTTTTTAATTTATAAATTAAGGATTATTACTCCTCAATAGCCTCGTAATCGTCAGGAATTGTAATTCCGTAAGCATCGCAACGGCTCTTTACATATTTCTTGGTAACATTAGGAGCTGACTCAACTTTTAAAGAAGTTATATCGGCACCGTTTACAAGAATATCATAAGCCATCTCGCCTGTTTTCTGACCAAGTTCATAGTAGCTGATAGAAAGTGTTGCAACACCGCAGCCCTTACAAATACCCTCTTCACCTGCGATGATAGGAGTTTTTGCAGCTGTAGCCGTATTGTCGATAATACCTGTATTTGAAGCCGCTGTGTTATCTGTAGGAATGTAAAGAACATCGTTTTCGTCACAAGCTGTCTTTGCTACAGCCGCAACATCGTTTGAATCTGCAAATGAATATGTCTTTACAGTGTATCCCGCACTCTCAAAGAAAGGTGTGATTGTATCGCTCTGATATTTTGAGTTAGCCTCTGCCGAGCAATAGAGAATACCGATTGTTTTAGCGTCAGGGAAAAGTTCCTTGAGCATATCAGCCTGCTTGTCAAGCGGAGCAAGGTCTGTTGTACCGGATACATTCATACCCGAAACGCCTGTCCACTCTGCCATATCAAGAGCTGTGCCGTAGTCTGTAATCGAAGTACCGAGAATTGGAATAGACGGTGTTGCCGTGTATGCAGCCTGAAGAGCCGCAGTACCGTTACCGAGAATAAGGTCATAATTTGAAGAAACAAACTGGTTACAGATTGTAGCGCAAGTAGCCGAATCGCCCTGTGCGTTCTGCTCGTCAAACTTAACCTTGTCTGCGCCGAGTTTTTCAGTAAGAGTGTCTTTAAAGCCCTTAGTTGCGGCGTCAAGAGCCTCATGCTGAACAAGCTGACAAATACCGATATTATATACTTTATTTGTGTCTGCCTGTGAAGGAGCAGCTTTTGAAGTTGTTGATGAAGTACCGCCTGTACAGCCTGCGAGTGCAGCTGTTACTGTAAGCGCTGCTGTTGCGGTTGCCAAAATTCTTTTTGTCATTTTCATAAAAATTCGTCCTCCCGTTTTCACTTTAGTACTTAAACAAACATATGCTTTAAAGTTTTTATGCGTTAAAGTGAATATCATATATAGTATTATATACCTATTAAACGAATTTTGCAATAGCTAAAAGGTAAATTTATATGTTTTCGATAGTGATTTTATAAAGAATTTGTTTATTTTACCGCTACATTTTCATCACCAAGCTGATGTTTAAGCTCTTTTATCATAACATCATTAAGGCTCACCCACATATTTGCAGGGGCTTTTACCTTGCGTTTTGAATCGGTAAGATAAAAAATAATCGGTGTTCTGCCGTCGAAAATATCCGTAACTCTCTTTGCTCGACGGTACATATCCGTATTAAGGTCATCAATTCTCAAATAAAGTGCCTGCGGTACATAAGGCTTTTGATATGTGCTTTTATGTTCTGCCACTCCCCTGTTTTGTTCGTAATTTGCGGCAGACATATTTTTACATTCCTCATTATTAAAGGCTTTTGCAATGCTGTCGCAAATTATTTTCGGTTCTTCGTTTTCTTTAAAATTCAATGTGCCTTTTATAATAATGGGTATGTTTTCATTTAAAAGAATAGTGCTTTTTTCATACACATTCGGAAAAACAACCGCTTCCATTATGCCGTACTTATCTTCTACATTTATAAAAGCCATAAGTTTGTTGCTTTTGGTAAGTTGAGTTTTCACTTTGGAAATAATACCTACAATCAGCACTTTCTTGCCGTCGGGATAGCGTCCTGTTTCGTCATTTATAATTTCACCTATTCTGTCGGCTTTCATTCTCTCGGAATAAAGGCTGTAATTATCGGCAGGGTGGCCGCTTAGGTATATGCCTGCTATTTCCTTTTCCATTCTCAAAAGCTCATCAGTCGAAAATTCTTTCAAATCAGGCAGTTGGGGTTCTGATGTAGCCTTTGTACTGTCGTCACCCATATCAAAAAACGAAAGCTGTCCGCCTTGATTCTTTTTAGCCTCATATTCAACATCGTCAAGCACGGTTTTGCTTATTGCAAGCAGTTGTCTGCGGTTAGCGCCAAGTCCGTCAAGCGCACCGCACTTTATAAGACTTTCTATAGCACGGCTGTTCATATTTTTGCCGCAAAGTCTTTTACAAAAATCGTAAAGGCTTGTATAAGGCTTTAATCTGCGCTCTTTAATTATCTGATCAATAAAAGCTCTGCCGAGATTTTTGATTGCAAGCAATCCGTAGCGTATATTGTTACCGCTGACAGTAAAGCCAAGATCGCTTTCGTTTACGCTCGGAGGCAAAACTTTTATTCCGAGCCGCTGACATTCGCCTATATATGCTGCAAGTTTGTTTTGGTTATCAAGCACACTTGTGAGCAATGCCGCCATATACTCCTGCGGATAATGACATTTTAAATATGCGGTTTTGTATGAAATCATAGAATATGCCGCTGCGTGTGACTTATTGAAAGCGTAAGAAGCAAAACTTTCGATTTCGTCATAAATTGAATTGGCGATTTTCTCGTCAATACCTCTGCGAATACAACCTTCAACAATAACTTTGCCGTTTTCATCTGTAATGCCGTGAAGAAAAATCTCTCTTTGCTTTGCCATTTCTGCGGCTTTCTTTTTACTCATGGCACGGCGAACAATATCCGCTCTGCCAAGGCTGAAACCTGCAAGCACTCTTAAAATCTGCATTACCTGTTCCTGATAGACAATACAGCCGTAGGTAACCTCAAGAATAGGCTTTAATAACGGGTGCTTATAGGTAATGTGCGATGGATTGTGGCGGCAGTCGATGTAACGGGGAATACTGTCCATAGGTCCGGGTCGATAAAGCGAAACCACGGCGATTAAATCCTCGATTGAATCGGGCTTTAGTCGCATAAGAACATTTTTCATACCCTGGCTTTCAAACTGAAACACACCCTCCGTATTGCCTTGAGAAATCATAGCAAAAACTTTTTCGTCTTTATCGTTTATATTATCGGGATTGTACTCGGGATGATTTTTTCGTATCTGTTTATCCGCATAGTCAATTACCGTAAGATTGCGAAGTCCGAGAAAGTCCATTTTGAGCAAACCGAGCTCCTCAAGTGTGGTCATGGTAAACTGTGTTACCACATTGTCATCATTTTTTGAAAGCGGAACATAATCAGATACGGGACGGTCGGTAATTACTACACCTGCGGCGTGCATTGTAGCGTGTCTTGGCATTCCCTCAATGCTCTTTGCAATATCAAGCAATTTCTTTGTCTGTTCGTCCTCTTCATAGCGATGTCTTAATTCGGGACTTGCCTTGAGTGCGGAATCTATAGTAACCTTTAATTCCATAGGTACAAGTTTGGCAACCGAGTCAACCGTGGCATACGGAATTGCAAGCACTCTGCCGACATCTCTTATAGCGCCTCTTGCCGCCATAGTACCGAATGATATAATCTGCGCAACTCTGTCCGTGCCGTATTTACGCACTACATAGTCAATTACTTCTCCTCGGCGCTCGGTACAGAAATCGACATCAAAGTCGGGCATACTTACACGCTCAGGGTTTAAAAATCTTTCAAAAAGAAGATTATACTTGATCGGATCTATTGCTGTAATTCCTATGCAATAGGCGCAAAGCGAACCTGCACCCGAACCTCTGCCGGGTCCGACGGGGATTTTTTCACTCTTTGCATACTGTACAAAATCATTTACGATAAGGTAATAATCGACAAAACCCATTTTTGAAACAGTTGCAAGTTCGTATTCAAGTCGGTCAATCAAAGACTTATCGGGATTTTCTCCGTAATGTCTGTAAAGACCCTCATAGCATTTTCGGCGAAAATACTCGTAATGATCTTCGTTATTCGGCACATCAAATCGTGGCAGTTTACGCACGCCGAACTCAAACTCAACATTACAGCGGTCGGCAATTTTCTGTGTATTATCATATGCCTGCGGCAGATTCGGAAAGAGTGAGCGCATTTCTTCCTCTGTTTTAAGGTAAAACTCGCTCGTTTTAAACTCCATTCTGTCCACATCATTTACCGTCTTATTGGTCTGGATACAAAGCAAAATACTGTGCGTAAAGCTGTCATTTTTATCTATATAATGGCTGTCGTTTGTAACCACAAGTTCGGCGCTGATTTCTTCGGCAATGCGAATAAGCTGCGGATTAATTCGTTTTTGCTCCTCTATGCCGTGGTCCTGAAGTTCTATAAAAAAGTTATCCTTACCGAAAAGCGATTGATAAAAAAGAGCCTTCTGCTTTGCTCCGTCATAGTTTCCGTCAAGCAGATTCTGCGGAATTTCACCGGCAAGACAGGCAGAAAGGCAGATTAGGCCCTTGTGATATTCTTTCAAAAGCTCATCGTCAATTCTCGGCTTTGAATAAAAGCCCTCGGTAAAACCTTTTGAAACAAGTTTAATTAAATTTTGATAGCCCTCGTTATTTTCGCAAAGCAGCACCATATGATAATACTTTTCATACGCCGAAGTTTTGTCAAAACGAGAGTGCGGCGCAACATAAACTTCACAGCCGATAACAGGCTTTATCCCCTGCTTTTTACAGGCTCGGTAAAAGTCAATGACGCCGTACATTACACCGTGGTCGGTAATGGCAAGAGCGGTTTGTCCCTTTTCCTTTGCCGATTCCACAAGTTTGTTTATTCTGCTTGCTCCGTCAAGCAAGCTGTATTCGGTATGATTATGAAGATGTGTAAAAGCCATAGTTATTCACCACATACCTTTGCGTTTATTTTACCGTCACTCAAAATAACAGTGAAATCGTCGCCGTTTTTAAGCTGTTTTGATGAGGTAATGATTTTTTCGTCCTTTTCGGCTATTGCATAACCACGATTCAATACATTAAGCGGATTCAAACCGTCAAGTTTGCCCTTTGCGGCAATAAGTTTATTTTCTTTATCGGAAATATAAATATTCATAAACCGTGTCAGCTTTTCGCTCTTTGCCGAAAGCTGTTTTTCAAGCTGTTCCGCTTTGAGCTTCGGCGATGATGCAGACATTCTTCTCTGCTGATTTTCAAGTCTTAACTGCGCCGTTTTTATCTTTCTGTCAAGCATAGCGGATATATATTGCTTTTGCTTAAAATAGTAAGACATAAGCTCCTGCCTGTCGGGTACGGCAAGTTCTGCCGCAGCAGACGGAGTAGAGGCACGAACATCGGCGACAAAGTCACAGATAGTAAAATCTGTTTCGTGTCCCACACCCGAAATTATGGGAGTTTCGCAATTATAGACCGCATACGCAAGTTGTTCGTCATTAAACGCCCATAAGTCTTCGGCAGAACCGCCGCCTCTGCCTATGATAACCACATCGGCAATCTTGCTTGCACTGAATTTATTTACGGCACGCACAAGCTGCTCGGGCGCACTTTCTCCCTGAACAAGCACAGGTGCGAGCACTATATCCGCACTCGGAAATCTTCGTCTGATAATATTCGTTATATCCTGAACCGCCGCACCCGTGGGAGAAGTTATGACGCCGATTGTTTTAGGAAATTTCGGCAGCGGCTTTTTATGCGCATTGTCAAAAAGTCCTTTTTGAGCAAGGCTCTTTTTTAGCTGTTCAAAAGCAAGCGTAAGCGCACCCACACCGTCGGGCTGCATATCCTCAATATAAAGCTGATACCTGCCGCTCGGCTCATATACAGAAATTCTGCCACGACAAATTACTTTCATTCCGTTTTCAAGGCGGAACTTAAGTCGTCTTGCGTTGCCTGCAAACATAACGGCACTTATAACTGAATTGCTGTCTTTAAGCGAAAGGTAAATATGACCGCTGCGTTGGTGCACGGTAAGATTAGAGATTTCACCCGTTACAAGCACAAACTGCAAACTGCCGTCATTCTCGATAATTGACTTTATATAAAAATTTATTTGTGAAACAGAAAGCACTCTCGGCTTTTGAATCTGCGGTGAATACATCTCTTTACCTCCCGCTGATGAAGTATTTTGATATTTTTACACTTATAATCGTCTTAGATTTCCGTATATTTCTTATATGCCAAATACGCAATACCCGCTGCGTTATCGGCGGAATATTCGGGTTTTGCAAATGTAGCGCCGAATTTCTCGGTCAGAGCATTTCTTATAATGGAATTTGACATTACTCCGCCCGCAAAAATCACAGGCAAATTGCCGAATTGCTCGAGCAATTTTTCAGTCATTTTTTCAAGCGTAGCCTGAATAAAAGCAAGGCAAAAAGCAGCGATTTTTTCTTTGCTTTCGCCGTTATCAAGCATTTTTTTACACTGATTTTCAAGTCCGCTCAAGCAGCAATCGGCGCCCTTGAGAGTAGGACGAACTTTGAATTTTTCTGTATTATTAAGCGCAAGCTGTTCAAGCTGCGGACCGCACGGAAATTTTAAACCGAGCATAAGCCCCACTCTGTCAACTGCCTGTCCGGCATTTAAGTCAAGTGTTTTTGCAGCCTCTTTAACGGCAAACGAGCTTGTACTGCCCTTTGCGAGCACCGCCTCCGTTGTGCCTCCGCTTATATGAAATGCTAAAAATTCTTTTTCAAACAAATCTTCTCTTGCGGCTGAAAACAGTGCTGCGGCAATATGCCCCTCCTGATGTGAAAATGTCAGGAGAGGCTTTTTTATCACTGCCGATATAATTCTTGCTGTGTTTTCTCCAACCGTAAAGCACGGCATATATGAGCCGTCAACCGGACGGGGGCGTGTTGATACGCCTAATGCAGACACACCCGACAAGTCAACTTCCTTTGCAATGTCCTCAACAAGAGTGTGAAGCTGTTGTGTGTGATGAAAAACCGCATCGCTCTGTCTTAAGCCAAGCTGTCCCTGTTTTACGGGCAAAAGCTGCTTTCGCTGCAGCATTTCGCCGTTTTCGCTGTTATATACCGCAACCGAAGTTGTGTAGTTAGAGGTATCTATACCAAGGAAAAGGCTCATTACTTTTCTCCGTTATCTCTTACAAATGAGCCTAATATTCCGTTGACAAATCCGCTCTCGTCAATAGTGTACTTCTTTGCAAGTTCTACCGCCTCGTTGATTGCTACGCTTGCGGGAACATTGTCAAGATACTTGATTTCATACACTGCAAGTTCAAGGATTGCAAGCGACGGCTTTGAAATTCTTGAAAGAGTCCATCCTTTTTTTAGATAGCGTGAAATAATCTCGTCAAGTTCCTCTTTAGCCGATACAATACCCTCAACTTCTGCCTGTGCAAGTGCGCTTACTCCGCCCATAAAGAGTTCCGAGCTGTCCTGCACCATATTGTCTACAGATGTGTTTGTAAATGACTTTGAAAATAAAAGCATAAATACCTGCTCACGCTGTTCGGAGCGTGTAAGTTTAATCTGTACTGCTTCGTTTTCATTTTCTTCAGTTACTTCCTGAGAAGTTACATTTATCTCTTCAGACATATTATCCCAACTTTACAATAAATTATCAGGATAATTATATCACATAAAATTTTGATTGTAAACTATATTCACGCACCTACAACAGATATTGCGTCACTTGCAATTTCATAGTGCGTTGTTACGGCATCGTATATTGACAAAACGGTGTTTTCGTTAAGCTCGTTTTTCGGAACTATAACGGTTACACCCATATCGGTTATACAGCAAAGGCAATCGGAAAAGCCTTTCTCTTTCACAATGGTTTCTCCGCAACGGGGGCAAGCCATGCCTGCGGTATCTTTTGAGAGACAGGCAACGTATTTGCCGTTCGCTCCGAACAAGTCGCTTTCCGTGCTTCGCCCGCCTAGGTGGTAGATGTCATTCATCGTCTCTTTTATCTGATAGAACAAATTTTCGCGCTCTTTGTCTGTCAGTCCGCTTATTTTTTTCTTCGGGTGGATATGCGTATGGTAAAGGATATCCTGCAAAACACCGTTGCCGAGTCCGGGAATCGTCTGTTCGGTGGCAAGGAAAGCTTTGGCGGATTTCTTCTGTGCGCTGTCGGCATTGATAAGTCCGAGGAAATATT